>Ga0302156_10000036_pt1 | contig 123377 bp, 103 predicted proteins | sample I_Bog_N3_2_FD_193503 | JGI IMG/M metagenome (GOLD analysis project Ga0302156, IMG submission 193503) | Peat permafrost microbial communities from Stordalen Mire near Abisko, Sweden - I_Bog_N3_2 | ecosystem: Environmental > Terrestrial > Soil > Wetlands > Peat | place: Sweden: Abisko... | reverse complement strand
TATCAGCGCCCGGTTCCTGGCCATGCGCGCCGTTGAAACGCGAGACATTGAACACCACGAGCGTGACGTGACGCGCCCGCGTGAGCAAGGGCAATGCATTGGTCACGGCGCGCGTGGCCTCCATACTGCCGTCCCAGGCGATCAGAACATTGCGACCAGGCTGTTCAAAGTGCCCAGCGTAAGGGATGGCCAGCACCGGCCGCGATGAGTTCAGCGTCACGTATTCGGGGATGTCGCTGGCGCCGCCTTCGCCGATTTCGCTGCGGTCGGTCTGACTGACCACCACCAGATCTGCATAGCGCGCTTGCAAGGCCAATCCGCCGGCGGCGTCATCCTCTGACAGCCGACGCTCGTAGGATGGCACGCCAAGCCTTTTGGCGATTTCTTCAAACTGATCGAGCTCACCATTGGCCGCAACGCGCAATTGATCGATGATGGTATCGAGTGAGATGGTGCCGTCGGGATAGATAAAACGCGAAATCCCGGTCATTGCTGCGCCCACCAGATGTGCCTGGTGGGTGATCGCAAGTTCGGAAGCGATGCGGATACGCGCAGCAGCATGTTTCGATTGATCTACATGCACGATGATGGTTTTGTAGGACATGAATGCACCTCCGGAGTGACAGGGTTGGACGCAGCAACAACGTCATCCTTACCTTAACAGTAACAAAGCCGGCAACGCTTGACCTGCATCAATACATCAGCAAGCAGTGCGATTGTTGACAGTAATCTGGCTTGTCTTTGATGTGCATCAAGTTGACTCCTTATTAACTGTCTACAGTAGATGTATCGCCGGTGTGAGCGCCGTTCACACCGATCATCGACGATTGGAGGCTCGCATGGAAAATACCACCTGGCCGCGGCATATTCAATTCGGCATTGCCGAAATGGACGATGCGCATAATGCCCTGATCGAGGAGCTGACGGCTTCATTACAAGCACCCGATAGCGAGATTGAACGGCGCTTGCGGCGCATCATCGCGCTGTTGGAGAAAGACTTTCATGAGGAAGAAAAGCGCATGGAGGAAATTGAATTCTCCGGCTTGCAAGAGCATCGCGAACATCATGCCAAGCTGCTCAGCGCTTTGCATCACGTGGTGCCGCACACGATAGGCGGCGATTATGTGCTGGCGCGTCAGGTATTCAGGATGTTGCCGCAATGGTTTCTCGGTCATCTGGTGAAAATGGATGCGCCTCTGGCGCATGCTTTGCAAGCCGTCAAGGCGTATGCAATTCCAGAGGCATGAGTGGATGCGCGATCAGGCGGTGTCAGCTGATGCAACCAACATAACCAATACGCTGCGTTTGGTACTTTGTGCCAAACGTACGCTATTGTTTGAGGCTCTGAAATCAGACACCAACCATTCTTTCGCGTTGCTCAATTCGCTATCCCGCAGCATATTTTTTAAGGCCTGAAAATCTCAAAAAAGACCGCATTGGCGCAGGTTTCGAGGCAATTGCTCACATCAAAAAGCAATCCTCTGAGGCCCTCATCACGACAAAATTGTCTTGTTCGTGCTTTTTTTTAATGTTTCCGAATCATTAAAAATCTGAGACGATCGCCTCACAAAAAATATCAACGAACGCGGAGCAAGACAACGTTGGTATTAAAAATGACGCCGAGAAATGAGCGTGTGTTGAGTTTCGGAGAAGGTAAATGCGCAAGATCAAGTTTAGTCACAAGCTGTGGATCCCTTTTTTCGTCAGTCTTATCGCCATGATGGCAATCTCGGTCTTTAATGCTTACCAGTTACGGCAAGTACGCGCCGATGAACGCAGGACACTGTTGACCAGTGTGACCACGCAGGCCCTCAACCTCGCAAAACAGTATGACGATCTCGCCAAGGCCGGCGTGATGACGCAGCCAGAGGCAAAGAAAAAGGCATTGGAACAGCTACGTGCGATGCGCTATGACCAAACCGGCTATTTCACAATCACCGATGCTAAAAATGTGATACTCGCACATCCCTTGGCAGAGTTGATCGGCGTGGATGCCACGGCGATTAAAGACATTCGCGGCAATCCGGTGACGGTCGATGCGGGTACTGTCAGCAAAAATCCTGACGGTATTTTTTATCAATACATGTGGCCGCGCATCGGTGAAAAAATACCCGTGCGCAAGGTCGCTCTGGAGCACAAATTTGCGCCCTGGGACTGGTACTTTTCTACCGGTGCCTACATGGATGACCTTGATGCCGCCTTCGTACATTCACTGTATATGGCGTTGGCGTTGTTCATACCATTGACGGCAGTGCTTGCCGGGTTTAGCTTGACGCTGAATCGTTCGCTATTAAGCGCCTTGGGCGGTGACCCGATGTATGCTGCCGAAGTTGTCAATCGCATGGCCGCCGGCGACCTGACGCAGAAAATCATGATTGGTCGCAACGACAATGGCAGCTTGTTGCACGCCATGTCGCGCTTGCGAGGGGGCTTGATCACGATCATTTCCGGCATTCAGGAGTCCGCTACGACCGTCAACAGCGCCGCCTCGGAGATCGCCAATGGCAACCTCAACTTGTCGCAGCGTTCCGAACATCATGCTTCCTCGATTCAACAAACCGCTGCTTCGCTGGACGACTTGAGTCTGACCGTAAAGAGAAATGCCAACAATGCCCAACATGCTAATCAGATGGCCCTTGCGGCCGCCGACGTTGCCGTCAGCGGCGGCAATGTAGTCGATCAGGTGGTGCTGACGATGGGCTCGATCAATGAATCGTCGCGGAAAGTGGTGGATATTATCGGCGTCATTGACGACATTGCCTTTCAAACCAATATCCTGGCGTTGAACGCTGCAGTCGAGGCGGCGCGCGCCGGTGAGCAGGGCCGGGGGTTTGCCGTCGTCGCCAGTGAAGTGCGTGGCCTGGCGCAGCGCTCGGCTTCTGCCGCCAAGGAAATCAAGATATTGATCACGGATTCGGTAGAGCAAGTTTCACTTGGCAGCAAATTGGTCGAAAAGGCAGGCGATACGATGTCCAATGTCGTAGAAAATGTCAAACAGGTGACCGCCATCGTCAGCGAAATTTCTACGGCCAGCCAAAATCAGAGCACAGGAATTGAGGATGTGCATCGCGCCATTACGCAAATGGATAACGTCACGCAGCAAAATGCGGCATTGGTTGAACAAGCAGCAGCGGCTTCCAGATCCTTGCAAGAACAGGCAGGCAAGCTGATCAAGGTGGTTAGTGTATTCAAGCTGCATCATGCGTAAATCTTCAAAGCACGCTGGCACCTGATCGCAATGACGCCGGAAAACAGGTTTAACTGTGTTAATTGTTTTAACGGTTTAAAAAACAGAAAGCCCCGTATCACGGAGCTTTCTGTCGCAGGCATGGTTCAGCGCGCTCTGGCGATGAGGCCGCGTGGTTCAGGCCAGATCGAAGCGGTCCAGATTCATCACCTTGTTCCAGACTGCAACAAAGTCGCGCACGAAGGTCTTTGACGCATCGCTGCTGGCATAGACTTCCGCCAGAGCACGCAGCTGCGAATTGGAGCCAAATACCAGATCAACCACCGAAGCCGTCCATTTGAGCTCGCCGCTGGCGCGATCACGTCCCTCCAACACGCCTTCCGCGTTGGCCGATTTTTGCCACTTGGTACGCATGTCGAGCAGATTGACGAAGAAGTCATTGCTCAATGTTCCTGCTTGCTTGGTGAAAACGCCAAGTTCGGACTGGCCGACGTTGATGTTGAGCACACGCAAGCCACCAATGAGCACCGTCAGCTCAGGCGCCGTCAGCGTCAGCAGATTGGCCTGATCTACCAGCAACTCCGCAGCAGATCCTTGCTGTCCCTTGCGTAGATAGTTGCGCATACCATCGGCGACCGGCTCCAGCACTGCAAACGAGGCCACGTCCGTCTGTTCCTGCGAGGCATCGGTACGACCCGGTGCGAAGGGCACCGTAATCGCGTGACCCGCCTTCTGCGCGGCAGCTTCGATGGCGGCAGCGCCGCCCAGCACGATCAGGTCGGCAAGCGATACCTTTTTGCCGCCGGCCTGGGCGCTGTTGAAATCCTGCTGGATTGCTTCCAGCCCTCGCAGCACTTTGGCCAGTTCGGCCGGCTGATTCACTTCCCAATCCTTTTGCGGCGCCAGACGAATGCGCGCACCGTTGGCGCCACCGCGCTTGTCGCTGCCGCGGAAGGTCGAGGCCGAAGCCCAGGCCGTGCTGACCAGTTGCGCCACCGACAGACCGGAGGCCAAAATCTTGGCCTTTAGGGCCGTGATTTCGGCTGCGCCGATGACGGCATGATCAAGCGCTGGCAAGGGATCTTGCCACAGCAGGTGCTGTGCCGGAACCAATGGACCAAGATAGCGCGCCACCGGACCCAGATCACGGTGGGTCAGCTTGAACCATGCCTTGGCGAACACATCGGCAAACTCTTGCGGGTTCGACAGGAAGCGGCGCGAGATTTTTTCGTAGGCTGGGTCGAAGCGCAAAGACAAGTCGGTGGTCAGCATGGCGGGGGCATGGCGGCGAGCCGCGTCGTACGCATCAGGCACCGTGCCGGCACCAGCGTTACCTTTGGGCTTCCACTGATGGGCGCCGGCCGGGCTTTTGGTCAATTCCCATTCATAGTTAAACAGATTGCTGAAAAAATCATTGCTCCATTTGGTTGGGGTGCTGGTCCAGGTGACTTCCAGGCCGCTGGTGATGGCGTCACGGCCTTTGCCGCTGCCATAGCTGCTGATCCAGCCCAAGCCTTGATGTTCGATGGCAGCGCCTTCGGGTTCAGCGCCGACCAGGCTGGCATCGCCAGCACCGTGGGTTTTTCCGAACGTGTGACCGCCGGCGATGAGGGCGACGGTTTCTTCGTCATCCATTGCCATGCGGGCAAAGGTTTCTCTGATATCACGTGCAGCGGCGAGCGGGTCAGGATTGCCATTCGGGCCTTCCGGATTGACATAGATCAGACCCATCTGCACCGCACCCAGTGGATTGTCGAGCTGACGGTCGCCTTTGTAGCGTTCATCTGCCAGCCATTTGCCTTCCGGCCCCCAGTACACATCTTCCTGTGGCTCCCAGATGTCTTCGCGGCCACCGGCGAAACCGAAGGTCTTGAAACCCATCGATTCCAGCGCGACGTTGCCGGTCAGGATCATCAGATCGGCCCAGGAAATCTTGCGGCCGTACTTTTGCTTGATCGGCCACAACAGACGTCGTGCCTTGTCGAGGTTGCCATTGTCCGGCCAGCTGTTGAGCGGGGCGAAACGCTGCGCGCCGGCACCGGCACCGCCACGGCCGTCGGCGATACGGTACGTCCCCGCGCTGTGCCAGGCCATACGCACGAACAGGGGGCCGTAATGGCCGAAGTCGGCTGGCCACCAATCCTGCGAATCGGTCATCAGGGCATGCAAATCTTTGATCACTGCCTGCAAGTCCAGGCTTTTGAATTCTTTGGCGTAGTCAAACGCCTGCTCCATGGGATTGGAGAGTGCGGAGTGCTGGTGCAAGATATTGAGCTTGAGCTGGTTGGGCCACCAGCCGGCATTTGTAGGAGCGTCGGCCAGCGCATTTTTGCGGGCGCCGCCTGAGAATGGGCACTGTGCTTCGGTTGTCATCGTTTCTCCTTTGGTTGTTGGTAGTCAACTAAGACTGCAGGTTCGATTCTGAAGTTGATAACAAAATTGGTAAAGACAATTAAATATTTTAATTTAATAGTTTAAATCTATTTAAATTTGGCATGTACGCAAGGCCGGGGGGAGGCAACAAATGGAACTGACATCATAGACGAGCTAGAGTTTATTCGAGTAGCGCATCGACGGTTTTGCGTAACGAGTTCATTTAATTTGAAAGCAAGAAAGCTGATTGTTAATTCATTTTTTTGTGTGTAAATTCGTCCGTCAATGCACATAGTGTGAAAAAAACTTAAAAGAAATCAACATCGTCACTGACGCTTACTCGGAAATAAAATGAAAATTGTAGATACCATTTGTTTGCTCGGCTTGGCTGCCATTTGGGGCGCGAGTTTCTTGTTCATGCGCATCATTGCACCGGTGCTAGGTGCTTTGCCGACTGCTTTTTTTCGGGTCTTGCTGGGTGCCATAGGCTTGCTTGTCATCCTGGCATTACTGAAGGTAAGACTGCATTTCAAGGGCAAGTTAGGGCGCACGATGCTGCTGGGCATGATCAATTCGGGCATTCCCTTTGTCATGTATAGCCTGGCGGCACGGGTGCTGCCGGCCGGTTATTCGGCGATTTTCAATGCCACCACACCGTTGATGGGTATTGTCATCGGCGCCTTGTTCTTTGCTGACCGGCCGACGCTGCCCAAGCTTGCCGGCGTGGTGCTGGGTATCGCCGGAGTGGCGGTGCTGACCGGTGCCGGGCCGGTGCAATTGAGTATGCAAGTCGTGCTGGGCGCAGGGGCGTGTTTGGTGGCGACGGCCTGTTACGGGCTGGCCAGTTTCCTGACCAAAAGATGGATTACGGATCAAGGCGGGCTAGATAGTAAATTGCTGGCGTTCGGCAGCCAGGTGGGTGCTACCCTGGTTCTGTTGCCGGTGTTTGCAGGCAGCGTGTTGACAGCCGCACCGGCGAGTTGGGGTGGTGGCGGCGTGTGGACTGCGCTGGCCTGCCTGGGGCTGGTCTGCACGGCGTTGGCCTATATTCTGTATTTTCACTTGATTGCCAGTATCGGACCGGTCAAGTCGCTGACCGTGACCTTTTTGATTCCGCCTTTTGGCATACTCTGGGGCGCGCTCTTTCTGGGCGAGCAGATCAGTTGGGCGCATGCAGCCGGAGGTGCGTTGATCGGTCTTGCCGTCTGGATGGTGCTCAAGCCGGCGCCGGCGGTGCCCACGGGCAAGGCCCAGCTTGAGGGCTAGCAAAGTGGTATGACACCGAAGCAGACGCTGTTACAAGCTGTTTCCATCTTTGCAGGCGCAATCACAAATGCTTACCTATATCGCATGCATAATAGGCACCTGTCGAATTGAATACGGCTGTGAAGACAAAGATGCCGAGCATCTATTTTTGCAAGCGTTCCGACGGCTAATTACTGTAAAGGCAAAGGTCAACCATCATGAATCCCAAAGAATCGCAATCGCTGCAAGATTTTCTTAATCAATTGGTCCAGGTGCGCGGTGTCAACAAAGACCCGCAGGCCGACGCCATGATTGCCACAGCAATCGCTCAGCAGCCCGATGCCGCCTATCTTCTCGTGCAGCGCTCGCTGTTGCTGGATCAGGCGCTGGCGGGAGCCAATTCGCAGATCGCTGCGTTGCAAAACCAGATTCAGAGCTTACAGACGGCGGCGCCGCAATCGTCTCGCGGCTTTTTGGACGCCAACGCTTGGGGTAATGCATCGGCTCCCGCTGCACGGCCAGCACCAGCACCTTTCATGGCCGCGGCACCGGCACCGATGGCGGCTGCTCCCGTCCAATATCAGGCGGCACCTGCTGCGCCGGGATTTTTCGGTAGTGGGCTGGGCAGTACATTGGGTACGGTAGCGGCTACGGCCGCAGGCGTGGCCGGTGGTGCGTTTCTGTTCCAAGGCATTGAGCACTTGATGAACTCGGGCAGCGGCGCTTCGATGATGCATCCGGGCGGCATGGGCATGGGGGCACCGGTAGAAAATGTCGAGAACACCACCATCAACAATTATTACTCGTCTGATACAGATAACAGAGACAGTGATCGGAGCCGGGATGATCGCAGCGCCGACAACGACAGCGTGGACTATGCCGACAATAGTGATAGCGGTGGCTATGACGACTCGATGATCTAAAAATTGATGGTTCAATGCATGAGCCGCCAGACTTGATCTGGCGGCTCATTTTCTTACTGCCGACTTTCGCTGCTAGAGGCAGCACTCATCTGTTCTCCAGTGTGGCGTTCTGCCTTGTCTTTATCGCTGTCTCTGCCTTTGTTTTTATTCCTGTCACCGCTTCGGCCAATTGCATTCACGACTTCGGCCATGATCTCGCACCCTGGTCCAGGCGGTTCCTGTCTGGCGCCATCCGTTCCCAGCCGTGATGACGGAAGATTTAAATTTCTGCGCGACCAATCATTATTGTCACCAATGAGATGCTGACGCGCTAGCAAGACTTCTTCTCGACAAAAATGTAATCCCGAGCCAAATCTAACTTAAGATAAAGCCAATGTTGATTGAGCAAGGCGCGGAATGCCATCGGCGATGTTTAGTTTCATTTTGGAAATAATACTTCCCGTGGTAGGAAGTAAAGGAATGCACAAACCAGACTGATAGTTGGTTTCTTATCGATTCTGCCACGGCGTCAAGGATGCATCGATGAAGACGAATATCCTGCGAAGAAATCACCAGTGGAAAATCGCCCACCTTATGTTCGGTGCGCTGATGTCCTTCATTGGTGTTCTGATCGTCTTTGGCGCGATCGGCTTTTTATGGCTGGAACAAGATCTACAAGAGAAGGTTGTTCAGCCGTTATTGGAGCGGGAAGTCAATCGCGTGCTCGACGGGTTTAAATCGGAATACCTGGCGGGAGGCATTTTTATCCGTCAGCTGCAAGGTTTGCTCAGCGCATCGACGATCACTTTGCATGGCGATCTCAGTGAGTTGACCAAGTTGATGGAAACGCTGGCCAAGAAGGAGAACAGCGGCGATCCTCGGTTTTCCTACATCCAGTTCGGCAATCAGCAGGGTGAGCTGATCTCCATTAATTTAAAAGGTGAGGGGGATCTGGCGTTTTACATTCAAGATGCCTTGCATCCAGACGGACTCCATCAGTTTGATCGCCGCCCGGATTTGAAGGGTGCCAAATTACTGGCAACCACCAAGCCATATGATCCAAGAAAGCGACCTTGGTACCTCAACGGAACGTCAACATGTCCGATAGTGTCGCCGGTCTATTTCAGCATGGGCGCTGATGCGCAATGGAATGCCTCCATCACTTGTCCGCTCAATCGCTCGCCGCAGGAGCGCGGCGTACTGGCAGTCGATGTTTCTACCCCACGCCTACAGAAGCTGCTGGACGTCGCAATTCGGCAATCCTTGATCTCCGGTGTATTCATCCTTGACGGTAATGACACCGTGTTACTGAAGTCTGAAAGGCTTAGCACTGCTGATAAAGCCTTTTTTATCGAACGTGAACACGATAAGGATAAGTTCAATCAGCTCGCCTTATCCCAGTTGGCAGGGCCAGGATCGAAAATGATCGATATCCATACCCGGTCACACGAACGATTTTTGCTGTACCAGCGCCCGCTGGCCGATTTCGGTGACAATACAAAAAATTTCTCCCACTTCAGAGTCGTCGTCATTTCTTCCAGAAACGAAATATTTTCTGTTTTCAACCATCTGTTCTGGTTCAGCGCCATTGCCTTGGTGCTGCTTTGCATCGGCGCCTTTATTTTGATCCGGGTTTACCGTACGAGTATTACTTTTCCGCTCATGCGCCTGCGCGATCAAGCCGAGCGAGTCGCTTCCGAGGAAGCGGTGTCTTCGCGTGAGTTCGGGCATCTTTATCCCAAAGGGGTGGTGATCGAGGAGATTGTCTCGGTTCAGGCGGCAGTAAAAAAAATGGCCAACAACCTGTATGCGCTTTACCAGGAATTGCGAGAGCGAGTCGACCGAGACGAGGAGAGTGGCCAACTGAGTCTCATTGGTGCGAGCAACCTATTGCAGAAAATGGAATGGTCGACATCGACCGTCGTGGTGATCGAAATCAACAACTATGTACAACTGTACGACACCCTCAATCGCCTTGCCATCCGGCGGTTATGGAGAAGTCTTTGCCAGCGCTTGACGAGCTGCTGTGCACAGCAGCCTGAGGCAGCGATTCATTGTTATCGTCATAGCGAAAGCCGCCTGGTGTTCGTGATGTTTGGCGTCCCAGCGCAACATCAGATCGCCATCGACCAGCTTAGCTTGCAATCCGCACCGGTATTGGCAACCGGTGAAGAAGAACAAGTGCGCGTCTTTTTGAACATGGGCGTGAGCTATTGCAGCAATGATGGCGAGCAAGCGGTCGATAAGGCAGTCTCCAATGCGATTCTGGCTTTGCGCAGCGCACAGCTGTCCAACACTCAAGGGATGGCGATTTTCCAGTTATGGATGCTCGAAAAAGAAGCGCGGAAACAGGCTTTGCTCAGTGCCATGGATGCGGCACAAATCGACGAAGAATTTACCATGTTCTATCAACCGATCTGCGACCTGAGTTCTGGCGCCATCCGTGGGGTCGAAGCCTTGATGCGCTGGAATTCACCCACGCTGGGCGCCGTGCCGCCGGCAGAATTCATCCCATTGGCCGAACGTAGCGAAAGAATCACCATGTTGGGATCGCTGGCCTTGCGCCACGTGGCTAGAGATATGGCGCATCTGAAGGCGGCCGTCATGCTGCCGGACGATTTCACCGCGCACGTCAATGTCTCAGCCAGGCAGATGATGCATGCACATTTCTTTGAACAGATACGCGACGTCGTGGTGCTCAACCAGTTGCCGCCGCAATGCATTACCCTGGAACTGACGGAAAGTCTACTGATTGATGACAGCAGCCATATCCGGGAACAATTCAAACGCATCAGTGACTATGGCTTTGGACTTTGCCTTGACGATTTCGGGACCGGCTATTCTTCATTATCCATCTTGCATAATTTCAATTTCAACTGTCTGAAACTGGACCGGTCTTTCGTCATGCGATCAACCGAAAAAGGCCGCGCCGCAGCTGTGCTGCCCGCCATTGTCGGCATCGCCAAGTCGCTCGATATTACTTGCGTGGCCGAAGGCGTCGAACTGGAAGAGCAAGCCCAAGCGTTGCGTGCCATGGGCTGCGAATTTGTACAGGGATATCTGTTTGCACGTCCCATGCCGATCGACCAATTAACATTCTGGTTACGCAGTTCCTTGCTTCAACCTCATCTTTGGACTGTTTAAGTCAGAACATTTCCTTATTTTCGGATCGAGGCGTTCATGCTGCCAGCGCCAAATTTCTCATGACCCAAGGTCCGTTGATGCTGCTTAATGAGAAATTTCCATGTAACAACATGTCAGTCGATATTGCCGGCCAGCATTGCGCGCGAGCCCAATAAATCAGATACAGCTGTCACGCTTGCCCCGGTAGCCAGATCCAGCCGCGCGCCGAGCGGCGCAGTTGCACCACGGAGAGTGGCGCGATCTCAATGTGTGAAAACGTTGTTGGCGCAACATCAAGTGCATGAATGATTGCCGCGCGCATGATCGAGGCATGGCTGATGACAATCACGTTTGCGTTGCGATTGAGACCGTCCAGCCAGGCCCCGACACGCTTGAGCGCGGCACTGAAGGATTCGCCACCGTGGCTGGCCATGTCAGGGTCGCGTATCCATGCCGCCAGCGCCTCTGGCTCGGCGGCGGCGATATCAGCCAAGCGCTCGCCGCGCCAGCGACCATGGTCGATTTCTGCCAGGAGCGGCGCGATTTGTGCGTTCAAGCCAAGCAGCTCGGCGCTGGCGCGGGTGCAGGCGGCTGGGCTGACGAACACCGCAGCCTGCGCCGGCAAGGCCATGTGCGGATTCCATGCCTGCGTGGCCGCGACTGCACGTTCATCAAGCGCGTCATCGGCCGGAAAACGTCCGCTACGCATCGCTTTCGTGGCCGCATGGCTGAGCATCAACAGCTCCATGTGTCTTCTTTCTCTTTCATCAATCAACCGATTACGCGTTTGCGGCTGTTTCGCGCACTATAATACTGGCGTCAGCGCTCGGAACCCGGTGTAAGTCCGGCACGGTCGCGCCACTGTAATTGGTTTTTACACAAACCAAAAGTCAGACCTGAGTTGCCTGACATCCCTTTGAACCGATTTTTGGGGCGCGAACCCCTTGGAGAATACCCTCATGAGTGCTGTGATTGCCAATCCGACCGTTGAACCGGTCCCCGTTCCTGTCAGTGAATTATTGCCCTGGTTTGTTTTTGGCGGCCTTTTGCTATTGCTGGCGATTTATTTCGTGGGCGCCGAACAAGGCGCAACGTCGATTTTTTCCGGGATGTATGTGCATGAATTCGTGCACGATGGCCGCCACCTGCTTGGCTTTCCTTGCCACTAACCCGGAGTCAATGATGGTTGGAAAGTTGTTGCTACGCGGAATGTTCGCGGGTGTTGTCGCGGGCTTGCTGACCTTCGGCTTTGCCAAGGTAGTTGGAGAGCCCAATGTCGATCAAGCCATTTCCTTTGAGGAAAAAATGGCGGCGGCGCATGGCGACGCACATGAAGAAGAGCTAGTGAGTCGGTCAACGCAGGCCGGCATTGGTTTGTTTACGGGCGTGGTGGTGTTTGGCACCGCCGTCGGCGGTTTGTTTGCGCTGGTGTTTGCCTACGCTTACGGCCGCGTCGGCAAGCTTAGCGCGCGGGCCTTGGCGGCCTGGCTGGCGTTGGCGGCGTTCATTGCACTGGCGCTGGTGCCGAGTCTGAAATATCCGGCCAATCCGCCCTCGATCGGCGATCCCGAAACGATAGGCTATCGCACCGCTCTGTTTTTCCTGATGATTGCCATTTCCATCACGGTCATGGTGTTTTCTTTGAAGGTCCGACGGCGCGCTCTGGCGCGCTGGGGCGCATGGAATGCCTCGCTCATCGGTATCGGCGTTTTTATTGTCATTATTGCTGCTGTGCAAATCGCCTTGCCGGTGATTAACGAGGTCCCGGCTACTTTCCCGGCTACCCTGTTGTGGCAGTTCCGCATCGCTGCGCTGGGGATGCAGGCGCTCCTGTGGAGCACCATCGGTTTGCTGTTTGGCTGGCTGGTAGAACGCAGCCTGCACAATCGTCCTGTTGTGTGCTGAGACGCATTGCTGACAGCGCCCACCCTTAGCCTGTCCACACCTGGATGCACGCGGTGGGCGCTGCGGCGATTTGATTTTGCGCAATATCCGGTCAATGCACAGCGCGTAGTTATTCAAATCGGCCGTAACTAACTGAAACAGATTTGCCTATTCCGGAGTTTTCAAGAACATGAACCTTCCTCACGCGCGTCAGCTGGTGCAATCGCTTTCTTCTTCCCGTATCCGTGAGGTGGCCAATAGTGCGATGGGTCGCGCTGACGTCCTGCCGTTTTGGTTCGGCGAATCTGATCAGCCCACGCCGCAGTACATCCGCGACGCAGCGGTTGCGTCTCTGGCGGCGGGCGAGACCTTCTATTCGCCCAATCTGGGGCGCAATGATTTGCGTGCCACCATCGCCACTTACCTGAGTCAATTGCATCAGCAGGCATTTGGCGTCGAACGTATTGCGGTCAGCAGCTCCGGCGTATCGGCCATCATGTTGGCGGCGCAATTGGTGGTGGGCCCTGGCGATCGTGTGGTAGCGGTGACGCCTTTGTGGCCCAATGTGGTGGAAATTCCGCAAATCCTGGGCGCCGAAGTAGTGCGCGTGCCTTTGCAGGTGCAGGACAATTGCTGGCGCCTGGACCTCGACCAGCTGCTGAGCGCACTAACGCCCGACACACGTGCCTTGTTTCTGAACTCGCCCAATAATCCAACCGGCTGGACCATCACTGCAGCAGAGCAAGCAGCAGTCTTTACGCACTGCCGTCGCCATGGCATCTGGATCATTTGTGACGATGTCTACGAACGCCTGGTGTATCAGGACGGCTTGCGCTCGGCGCCATCGTTCCTGGCGCTGGCCACTGCCGAAGATCGCGTGATCGGCATCAACAGTTTTTCCAAGGCCTGGCGCATGACCGGCTGGCGCATTGGCTGGTTGGTGGTGCCGCCGACAATGTTGGACGACCTGAGCAAGCTCGTCGAGTACAACACCTCATGTGCACCGGAATTTGTGCAACGTGCCGCGCTGGTCGCCATGCGCGATGGCGAACCGCATGTGGCGGCCTTGCGCGCCGAATTGGCGCAGGCGCGCAGCCGGCTGAGTTCAGCCTTGCGCGCGCTTCCCGGCGTGGAGCTACCGGAGGCGGGCGGTGCCATGTATGGTTTTTTTCGCCTTGAGGGATATCCAAATTCGCTGTCGCTGGCCAAGCACCTGATCGAAACAATTGGCCTGGGTCTGGCCCCTGGTTGCGCTTTCGGTCCTGAAGGAGAGGGCTGGCTGCGTTGGTGTTACGCTGCCAATACCGAAAAACTGGAACTCGGCATCCAGCGTTTCCAACAATTTCTGACGCTGGAACGCTAGCATGGGGGATGTGAATAGGCAGGATCTGTTAACATCTTCGCAACTTGAAGCGCCAAGCTTGTCAGGGCAACTGGTGCAGCTGCTGCCGTTGCAGATGGCGCACGCCACAGCGCTGGTTGCAGCCGCCGCCGACGGTAGTTTATGGGATTTGAAAGTGACCACCGTGCCGGGGCCGGACAGTGTCGAACGCTATATCGCGACGGCTATCGAAGGACAGTTGAGCGGACGGGTAATGCCGTTCGTGATTGTCAGTCGCGCCAGCGGTCTGGTGGTCGGCAGCACGCGCTTCTGGAAAATTGACATGAACAATCGCAAGATGGAGATTGGCCATACTTGGCTAAGCGCATCGGCACAGCGCACGGGGGTCAACACAGAAGCTAAGTTTTTGTTGCTGCAACATGCGTTTGAAGCGCTGCACGCGGTGCGTGTGCAATTCACCACGGATGAATTGAATCAACGCTCGCAAGCCGCAATTCTACGACTCGGGGCGATACAGGAAGGCATCCTGCGCAATGAAAGAATCATGCCCGATGGCCGCAAGCGCAACTCGATACGTTTTAGCATCATCGACACTGAATGGCCGCAGGTGAAGCGCTCATTGCAGTCGAAATTGCATTCCCACGACTGAGTTTTTCGCCAGAAAAATTCGCTATTGCCATCACGGCAGAGCTACAGGGATTGTCCAAGCGGCGCTGGCAAACACCATGGCGTAGCCAAGCACTGGATCCTCACTCCCTACGGTGCATGCGTTCGGTCGCCGATTGCATGCTGTCAGCAACCGGCTGCAACACGCAGACCGCATGGGTTTTTCGCGTAGGCGAGAGATTCATTCGACGTAACCCACTTTCCTCACATTAAAAATATGGCACGCCATGCGCAGCTCGTCAGAAGTGCGCGCAGGCTTTGGCGTGGCGAGAAGAAAACTTTGATCTGATGTGTGCCTTTGGTCGATGATGCGGTCCCCGGTTTGCAGTGTCGCAGTCTTGCTTTGTCCGAAATCAGACTGGATTGCTTTGATCAGCCAATGCCGCAGGTCAAATAAAAAACGCTGCCATCGAAAATTTTAAAAGCCGCCGAGCCTTGTTGGCAAAGGCGCAGACAACCAATGGGTCGTGACGCTTGTGCTTGTTCTTGGCTGCACAACTGCACCTGTGAATATAAATTAAGTATTAAATAGTATAAATAATTCATTGGATTATTAGTTTCGCGATAACTATATTTATTCCGATTTTTTAAAAAAATTATTAAAGAAAAATGCGATTTTTTTCAAAAATAATCGCATACAAATATATATAAAGACGGAGACAAGAGATGAAATTTAGATATTTTGTGCCTCATGCCAGAGGCATTTTATTGCTGCAAAAATATGCTTGCAATATCCACCTCGCCATAAAATCGTTGAGAAAATCCTGTTTCGCGGGAGTCAATCTGCTAATGATCTGTGCGCTTTCCGCATGCGGCGCAGGCGGTAATTCAAGTTCAAATCAAAGCGCGGCTGCCAGTGTCAGCGCAGGATCAACCAGCACGTCCGCCACGCAGCAGAACATCACGATCGATGGCGCTTCCAGTGGAGCCACGTTTTATGGTGTCGGCATGATTAGCGGCGGTGGCGGCAACAGCCGATTACTGCGCGACTATAGCGAACCCTACCGCAGTCAAATTCTCGATCTGTTATTCAAGCCTAACTACGGGGCATCGTTACAGGTTTTCAAGGTGGAAATTGGCAGCGATGGGAATTCCACATCCGGTTCTGAGCCAACGGTAGCGCGCGCGGGTCAGGCGCCCAATTACACTGCCGGCTACGAAGGATGGTTGATCAGCGAGGCGCTCAGCCGGAATCCAAACATCAAGTTTCAGGCACTGCCATGGGGCCTGCCTTCATCTGTGGCGACCAGTTCAAGTCAGTATTGGACTACGGCCACTAGCAACTACATTATTAATTATCTAATCGGTACCCAGACAACCTATGGCATCACGTTTGATGAAGTTGGCGGCAGAAATGAAAATGGCTATAACATCGGCTTTTATGAAAATTTCAAACAAGCATTAACGACTGCCGGACTTCAAACTAAAGTGGTGGCCTCAGATGATTGGACCATCAATAACGGCGTGCCGTGGTACGTTGCTACCGATTTGGTCAACAATGCCGGCTTTAGAACTGCCGTCGATACGCTCGGATACCACACGCCGCATGAGCTAAAGAATGCGACAACGGGTCTGTACGGATGGCCGACGCTAAACCCGAATGCCATCACCATGAGAACCACCTACAACAAGCCCTTATTTGCCAGTGAAGATCACTATGATAGTTGGGGGCACAACATCCCTTCAGGCGCTGAATTGGGCTCTACACTGAACCTGAATTATCTTAACGGTGAAATCACCGGCACCAATTTTTGGCCACTTATCGATAGCACGTATGGCAATTATCCATTTTCAAACATGGGCGTCATTCGTGCCAATCAGCCATGGTCTGGAAACTTCGCGTCGAATGCGGCTCTGTGGGCACTTGCGCAAACAACGCAATTTATTCAACCAGGGTGGCAATATTTGAACACCGGCAGCATGCTGTTCAATGGTGATACCAATGGGAAATTTGGTTCCATTGTCAGTGCCAAGTCAAGCAACGGTAGCGACTGGTCTGCAGTCGTCGACATGAGCGTTGCTTCGACTGCGCAAACGCTGAGCATGACGGTTCTCAATCTGCCTGCCACAACGCTGCACGTTTGGTCAACCAACGTATTGTCGGCCAATAATCCAGACTGGTTTGTGCAGGGCCAGGACATCACGCCCACGAATGGCACATTTACCTTCACGGCACAGCCGGGTTATATCTATAGCTTCACGACAACAACCGGTCAGGCCAAAGGCACGGAATCTCCCGGTGCTGCGGCCGAACTTGCGCTTCCCTATACTGACAATTTTGCCAGTGGCACTGTAGGTAATTTGCCGAAGTATACGGCTGACATGGATGGTGCTTTCGAGGTTTATCAAAGCCAAAGCGGTGCCAATGTTGTGCGTCAGATGGCGCCTGCAAAAGGCGTCGTATGGGCTGACCGCAACGTCACTGGAGTGCCATTCACGCAGATTGGATCATTGACATGGCAGAACTATTCTGTTTCCCTTAATGTTCTTATGGAGTCGACAGGGACGGTCTTGTACGGTCGTCTCGGCAATGTGCCGGAGAATGGCAATAGCGCTGGCGGGCCCATGGTCAATGGATACGCGTTCAAGGTCAATCCTGATGGAACATGGGCACTGGACGAGGAATCAACTTCGGCAACAGCCGATGTCGTTCTGGCTTCGGGTTCTGTGGCTGCACTAGGAAACACCGCCTGGCATAATCTGACATTGTCCATGGCGGGTCCGCAAATTACCGTGTCGATTGATGGGGTTCAGGTTGGTATAGCAAATGACAGTACCTACACCGCAGGGCCAGCTGGATTTGGGACGACGACTTGGGCTCCGGCGCAGTTCGCTAACCTTGCAATCACGCCGCAGTCGATACAACTCATTTCAGGACAGATATATACAATAACAAGTGCATTCAGCGCCGATGCGCTTGATAACTACAACAGCACAAGTAACGGCACTGACACTGGTCAATACACGCCGTCCCGAGGTAAAACACAGCAATGGCAGCTCAATGCAGTGGGCAACGGTTATTACACCTTGGTCAATCAAATGAGTGGCAAAGCACTTGATGACGGCAATACTTCCACCGCCGGTGCACACACCATGCAATGGACAGTCAACGGAGGTACTGCACAGAGCTGGAAGATTGTGAATGTATCGGGCAACGTCTTTACGCTTCAAAGTCAACGCAGTGGACTATTTTTGGATAACGGCAGTAGCTTGTCTAATGGACAGACCGTCGTACAGCAGCAGCCATCAGGTACTACCAGCCAACAATGGATTATTCAGTAGTCGGGGCGAGCTAGGATAGCCCTTACTGAGGTCAGCTTAAACTGACCTCAGTGAAATTTTCTGCATACCGCAGTGTCATGAAAAGCGCCACGGCGCCACCGCGCTACAGTTCGGCCGTTTTCATTTTAGGATCAATGCCCGCTAAAAGGCGGGTTGAACGCGAAGGCCTGCGCAATACCATCCATCGCAGCGGCGATATCGTGGCGCAAAGCGTCAAGTCTGTCGTTTTTCATGCATAGCGGGGTATTCAGGTCGCTGCGCAAGGTGCGTAGCACCGACAATGCCAATTGCATGCGAGGATGGCCGTGGGCACCAACAGAATGCGTCTTTTCGCTACCGGGTGTGGGTGCCAAGCGGGGCTCGCCGTACAGACGTTCAAATTCAGCAATGGCCTCTTGCGCCGCTTCAATGGCGACTGCGCGGCCCGGACCGAAGTTGTCCTTCGAACGTTTCAGGTAGGCCCGCACGATTTCCAGATTGTCACGCGTGCGTTGCACATTGTCGACGCCACCCAGACAATCAAAAATGGCCGGCGTGATGGCCGGCTCTGCCCGTAGCGATATGGCATACAGTAGCACTGTGCCCAGCACGAGCATCCCACAAAAGCGACTAGTGGAGGTCGTGCCGATTCTTGACTTGCTCATTGCCTCTAACCTGCCTCTACGATGATTGAAACATACGCCATGTTGCCATGCTGCATGTATTGTTAAAAGACTTGTCGTCGGACCTATGGCTACTTTAGCTACCCAAGCAAGGCCTTGTCCTGAAAAATATTTTGGCAAATGTCGGTGCCGGACACAATATTTGCATGCCCATATTCGTCTAAGATTGTGCCTGCCTTTTATCGGCCACGGCGAAACAGGGTGTTCGCCCCAGAACGTCATCAGGTTTGCAGGCCAAGCGAGAATGAGTTGATATGAATAAGCCAACAATAATGAGAGTGCCAGCAGCCGCAAGATGGCCCGCCGTTGCGGTGCTGGCGCTGTTTCTGAGCGCTTGTGCCACCCAGCCCGACTATGCGCCCAGCACCATGCCAAGCCCAGCGGCCTGGGAAAACAGCCGTTCTGCCAACCCGGATGCCATTGCTGCCAGTGGGCAGTGGTGGACGCAATTGGGTGATCCGGCCATCGCCAGCCTGATCAGTGCCGCGTTTGCCGACAGCCCGACCCTGGCGCAGGCAGTGGCGCGGGTCGATCAGGCCAGAGCCGCCGCCGGTGTGGCCAATGCCCAGCGGCTGCCAGCCCTCACCGGCAACGCCAATGCTGCGCGCGGACAAGTCGAGAACACCTTGGGCGTTGGCAGTTCTACCACCTTGCTGGAGAGTTCCAGCAGTATCGGTGCCAGTTTTAGTTGGGAAATCGACCTCTGGGGACGCGTGCGCGAGTCCGCCGCTGCTGCACAACGACGTCTGGATGCACGCACCGCCGACGCTCAAGGGGCGCGTTTGTCGTTGGCGGCGCAGATCGCTAATTCGGGCCTATCGTTGCGCGCTTGTGCTTTTTCGCTGCAGGTGCGCGATGCCGATATCGCTTCGCGCGAAACCGAACTGGCCCTCACGCGGCAGCGCCGCGCCGTCGGTTACATCGCGCCGGTGGCGCAATTCAGCGCGCAGACCAACCTGGCCAATGCACGCACTGCACGCATCAGTCAGCAGGAGCAGTGCACGCGCGATGTCGATGCGCTGGTGGCCTTGACTGGACAGCCTGCCGCCACGGTGCGCCGCTTGCTGTTGCCCACGACCAGCCCGGCTATGCAGCAAAGCGATGAGATCCTGAGCGACGTCGCCCATGTCATGCCGAGCCCGCCAGCCATGCAGGCGGTGTTGCCCGCGCTGGTGTTGCGCGACCACCCGACGCTGGTGTCGGCGGAACGCTCGGTGGCAGCCGCCTGGTCCGATATTGCCGTGGCTCGGGCCCAGCGTTTGCCGCAAATCAGCTTGAGCGCTGCCTTAGCCGGACAGTGGTTGCGCGCCTTTGGTACTACGGCCGCATTTACTACCTGGTCGGCCGGACCGGCAGTGAGCCTGCCTTTGTTCGACGGCGGCGCTGGAGCGGCCAATGTGGATGCTGCTACCGGCCGTTATCTGGAAGCGGCAGCAACACTGCAGTCAAGCTTGCGCACGGTGGTGCAAAATGTTGAAGACGCACTGGCCTTCCAGACCTCGGCCGAAGAACGCGTGCAATCGTCGCAGGATGCGGTTGATGCAGCACAGCTCAGTTTTCGGGCCAGTCTGGCGCAGTGGCATGCGGGCGCAATCAGCATGTTTGAGCTGGAAGACGTCAGACGGCAGCGCCAGACGGCGGAAGAGAATTTTATCGCCGCCAAGCGCGACCAAGGCCAGGCCTGGGTCAGCCTGATGCAGGCAACCGGGCAGATTGATCGTCCCAGCTAAGCGCCGAGACTGGCTGCGGGCACGACTGCCAATCATCACCAGACATCACAACCAGACATTAGCAATACACCAGGAAATTTATCCATGAATGCGTTTGATCCTTCGCTAGTACCAGTCAAATCCTCGGCGCGACGCAAGCCCATCCTTATCGCCTTGGCCGTCATCGTGTGCCTGGGCCTGGTGGCCGGTGCCGTGTTGCTGTTGACCAAGTCGAGTAACAGTCAGGCCAAGCTTGTTCAGGTCCGGCCTGCGTTGACTGTCACCATCGCTCGCCCCAGCCAGGTCAACTGGGCGGAAACGCTCAATGCCTCGGGTGCCATCGCACCCTGGCAAGAAGCCATCATCGGCAGCCAGATCGGCGGTTATCAACTGGACCAGTTGCATGTGAATGTCGGCGATCATGTCAAAAAAGGGCAGATACTGGCACGCCTCAATCCCGACCTGCTGCATGCCGAAGAGGCGCAACTGATCGCCGCCTACGAGCAGGCACAAGCCAATGCCAAACGTGCAGTTTCCTTGCAGGGCAGCGGCGGCATCAGTGACCAGGATGTACTGCAAGCGACGACGCTGGCCAAGACGGCGCAGGCGCAATTGGCGTTCAAACAGTTGCAGTTGCGCTATACCGATGTGATTGCGCCCGACGACGGCGTCATCAGCGCGCGCTCGGCCACTATCGGTGCCGTGGTGTCGAGCGGACAAGAATTGTTTCGGATGATCATCAAAGGGCGCCTGGAGTGGCGCGGCGAACTGACGGCCGAGCAATTGTCACGCATCGCACCGCAACAGCGCGTGACATTGGCGCTGCCCGGCGCGGCCACGGCCGTGGCTGTAGTGCGGCAGATAGCGCCGTCACTGGACAACGGCTCGCGCCTGGGCCTGGTCTATGCCGATATCGCCGCCGGCCAGCCGGTGCGTGCCGGCATGTATGCCAATGGTGTGATTGCACTCAAGTCGACGCCGGCGCTGGTGATTCCAGCACAGAGCATCGTCATTCGCGACGGTCATGCTTATGTCCTCAAGATCAGCAGTGACGGCAGCAATACCGTGACGCGGGTGGCCGTGGTGAGCGGACGTCGGCAGGGCAGCGAGATCGAAGTTGTCAGTGGCGTAGCGCCAGGAGAGGAGCTCGTGGTACTGGGTGCCGGCTTTCTCAATGATGGCGACGTGGTGCGGGTAGCCCGTGCGGTGCCGAGCGTCAAGGAGCCGCAATGAATTTCGCCACCTGGTCGATCCGCAATCCGATTCCGGCAATCCTGCTGTTCGTCATGTTGACCGTCGCCGGCATCATGGGCTTTCATAAATTGCCAATCCAGAATTTGCCTGATATTGATCTGCCGACCGTCAATATCACCTTGACGCAGCCCGGCGCCGCGCCCGCACAGTTGGAAACCGAAGTTGCTCGCAAAGTCGAAAATGCGCTGGCGACCTTGAGCGGGCTTAAACATCTGCGGACCTCGATTACCGACGGTCAGGTGCAAATCACGGTGGAGTTTGTGCTTGAGAAAAATCTCTCGGACGCCTTGATTGACACCAAGAATGCGGTCGACAGCGTGCGCTCGCAATTGCCGACGGACTTGCAGCAACCGACCGTCAGCGCAGTCACGGTCGGCGGTGATGCGGTGGTCGTGTACGCCATCGCTGCGGCCAACATGGACGAAGAGTCGCTCTCCTGGTTTGTCGACGATACGGTCGGCAAGGCCATCCTGGCGATACCCGGGGTGGGGCGCATGGATCGCATGGGCGGCCTCACGCGTGAAGTGCGGGTGGCCGTTGATCCGGTGCGCATGGCGGCGCTGGGCGTGACTGCGGTCGATATTTCACAGGCCTTGCGCAATATGCAGCAAGAATCCTCAGGCGGACGCGGCCAATTCGGTCGCGAAGAACAATCGGCGCGGGTGATCGCCACGGTGCGGCAGGCGGCGGACCTGGCGGCATTTCCGGTGAGCTTGCCGGATGGGCGCAAACTGCGGCTCGATCAAATCGCCACGATTCATGACGCCAGTGCCGAACGCGCCCAAATTGCGCTGCTGGACGGCAAACCGGTGGTGGGCTTCAAGGTCTTCCGCGCCAAGGGTTACGATGAAACCGTGATCGCCAAAAACGTGACGGCCGTACTCGATAAGCTGCAAGCCAGCAATCATGCGCTGCAATTCACCGGTATTTCGGGCACGGTGGGCTATACCAAGGAGCAATACGAAGGTTCGCTCGACATGCTCTATGAAGGCTCGATCCTGGCCGTGCTGGTGGTGTGGTGGTTTCTACGCGACTGGCGCGCCACCTTGGTGGCGGCTTCGGCGCTGCCCTTGTCGATATTGCCAGCCTTTGCCGCCATGGCGTGGTTCGGTTTTTCGCTCAATACCTTGACCTTGCTGGCGTTGGCGGTGATTGTCGGGATTCTGGTCGATGATGCCATCGTTGAAATCGAAAATATCGAGCGCCATGCACAGATGGGCAAGCCCATTCAACAGGCCGCTGCCGATGCGGTGACCGAAATCGCGCTGGCGGTGATTGCCACCACCATGACTCTGGTGGCGGTGTTTTTGCCGACGGCCATGATGAGCGGCATTCCCGGCCTGTTTTTCAAGCAGTTTGGCTGGACCGCAGTGATTGCAGTGCTGACCTCGCTGCTGGTGGCGCGTATTCTCACGCCGATGATGGCCGCCTATTTGCTCAAGGCCAAGCATGTCGCGGCGCAACCCGACGGTGCCATCATGCGCTGGTATCTGCATGCGGTGCGCTGGTGCTTGATGCACCGCAAGACGACGATGCTGGCGGCGACCTTGTTCTTTGTCGCCTCGGTGGCGCTGGTTCCCTTCATTTCCAGCGGTCTGATGCCGCCGGCTGATCGTGGTTACACCACGGTCAACGTCGAACTACCGCCCGGCAGCTCACTGCAAAACACCATGGATATCGCCGAAGCGGCGCGTATCGCCCTTGCCAAGGTGGGCGGCATTGACACTGTGTTCACCACGGTGGGCGTATCCCAGGTCATCGGCGGCGGCCAGCTGCAGGCCGGTGAAGTGCGTAATGGCGCGCTTACACTATCGCTGGCGGATCGCTCCAAGCGTCCGGTGCAAGCCCAAATTGAACAGGCCGTGCGCAAGGCCTTGCTCGGCGTACCAGGGGCGCGTTTTACCATCGGCGCGGGCAGTCCTGGCGAGAAGATGCAACTGATCCTTGCCGGCGATGACGAAAATGCACTCAAGGCGACTGCGCAATCGATGGAACGGCAATTGCGCGGTGTCGGCACGCTTGCCAATATCAGCTCCACGGCCAGCCTGGAACGTCCGGAAATCATCGTTAGACCGGATCTGCAGCGTGCCAGCGAGCTGGGTGTGTCAACTGCCGCCATCGGTCAGGTGGTGCGCATTGCCACCGCCGGTGATTTCACGGCCAATCTGGCCAAGCTGAACCTGGACAATCGTCAGGTGGATATCAATGTCAGCATCCCGGATGTTGACCGCCAGAGCTTGAGCACCTTCGACAACTTGCGCGTGCCCGCACGCAATGGCATGGTGCCCTTGTCGTCGGTGGCCAGCCTATCGGTCGAAAGCGGTCCATCCAAGATTGAACGCTATGATCGCCGCCGCTACGTCACGGTCAGCGCCGATCTTGGCGGCATGCCACTGGGTGAAGCCTTGGCCGCCGCCCAGGCCTTGCCGGTGGTCAAGCAAATGCCGTCCAGCGTGCAACTGATCCAGACTGGCGACGCCGAGATCGCCGCCGAACTGGGCTCCGGTTTTGTCATGGCCATCATCATCGGTGTGCTGTGCGTGTTCTGCGTGCTGGTCTTGCTGTTTCACGACTTCCTGCAGCCGGTAACGATTCTGTCGGCGATTCCCTTGTCGCTGGGCGGTGCTTTCGTGGCGCTGCTCATGGCGCATAGCGAACTCGACATTCCGTCGATGATTGGCCTGGTCATGCTGATGGGGATTGTCACCAAGAACTCGATCCTGCTGGTGGAATATGCCATTGTCGGCAAACGCGACCGTGGTTTGTCGACCCGCGAAGCACTGATCGACGCCTGCCATAAACGGGCACGGCCGATTGTGATGACGACTGTCGCCATGATTGCCGGGATGGGGCCGATTGCTCTGGGCCTGGGTGCCGATGCCAGTTTCCGGCAACCGATGGCGGTCGCCGTCATCGGTGGTTTGCTGACCTCGACCGCGCTGAGTTTGCTGGTGGTGCCGGTGGTATTTACCTATGTCGATGGTTTCGAACGACGCTTCAAGAAATTGTTTGCGGGTAAGGGTGAAGCGCAGTTCAAGAAACTGGAATCCAAGGCTTGAACTAGTCTGTGATCAAGCCATGACGAATGTCGATAATGGCTTGATGAACCGCCACAATATCGGCATCGGTGATGTGGCGGTGCGTAACCAGACGCACATTGTTGCGATTGCCTGCCCGCGCCAGAATGCCGCGCGCGCCGAGTGCCTGTTCCCAGCTGGCGGCGCTGCCGTCGGCAAGGTGAATTTGCAAAATGTTGCTGTGCGGCGCATCGGCATTGACCAGCTCTGGCGCGCTCGCGCGCAACAAGGTCCAGAGCTGCAGCGTACGCCGATGATCATCGGCCAATCGTGGCTGCATCGTATCGAGTGCAACCAGGCCTGCTGCTGCCATGATGCCGGCCTGGCGCAAGCCGCCGCCGACCATGCGACGCAATACTTTGGCGCGCTTGATGAACTCGGCTGAACCCGTCAACACTGAGCCCATCGGTGCGCTGAGTCCTTTCGACAGGCATAGACTGATGCTGTCGCCATGCGCACAGATGGTTGACAGGGGCACGCCAAGCGTGATGGCAGCATTGAACGCACGGGCACCGTCGATGTGGACCGGCACGCTGGCTGCGCGCGCCATGTCAGCGACTTGTTGCATGTAGTGCAGACTCGGGACATAACCGCCGGAGTGATTGTGGCTGGTTTCCAGCGCAATCATTGCGGTTGGCAGTCCATAACGTGAAAATCCAGGACGTATCGAATCGCGCAATATGTCCAGCTGCATTTCCCCTTTGCGTGAGGCAATGGGAACGCAGAACAAGCCGGCCAGGTGCGACAGGCCACCAGCTTCCGAACGTGCCATATGAGACTGCTCATCAATGAGCGCTTCACCGCGTTCGCGCGCATGGGCCAGCGTAGCAACCACATTGCCCATGGTGCCGCTGACGACAAACAAGCCATCTTCCTTGCCGCTGAGTTCGGCCGCGCGCAGTTCCAGGCGCCTTACCGTCGGATCTCCCTCCAAACTATCGTCGCCCAGTGTTGCGCCGCGCATGTGTTCCAGCATCTCGTCAGTGGGGCGGGTGACGGTATCGCTGCGTAAATCGATCATGTCAATTCCTTGTGATGGATAGTCGAGAATTCGTCGGTAGCCGCTTCGTAAGGAATGCCGGCCATTTTCATCACCAGTTTGATCGCCACCGTATTGCTGAACACATTGAGTGCCGTGCGACCCATGTCGAGGAAGGCGTCGACGCCGGCAATCAGCGCCAGGGCTTCCACCGGAATACCGATGGTGGTGAGCACCATGGCGATCGCGACCAAGCCTCCCGAGGGTACATTGGCGCTACCTTTGCTAGCTAGCGTGGTGACGATGATGATCGATAGCAGGCTATGCCAGTCCAGCGCGATGTGATAAGCATCGGCAAGATAGCCCACCGCCAGCGCAAAATACATGATCGAGCCATCGCGGTTGAAGGCATAACCGAGTGGCAGCACCACCGACACGATGGCTTTGGGAACCCCCATGGCGACCAATTTTTCCATGTGCAGCGGCAAGGTCGCTTCTGACGAACGCGTGCTGAACGCCAGGATCATCGGTTCGCCGATTTGACGAGTGACCTGGAACGGCTTCTCGCCGATCGCTTTGAGCAGTCCCCAGAACAGCACCATCAGCAGCGCCAGTCCCAGATACATGACGCCGACCAGTTTGATCAGCGAGACAATGGTGGCGATGCCTTGCGTGGCGAACAGCCAGGAGATGATGGCAAAGATGGCGATCGGCGAGAGCGCGATGATCCAGCCGGTCAATTTGAAGATTGCCGCCATGAGCGCGTCCAAGACGTCGATCAAGGGCTTGGCGCGTGCGCCCACTGAGGCCAGCGCCATGCCCAGCAGTACCGCAAACACCAATACTGGCAGCAGATTGCTGCCGCTCATGGCCGACACCACATTGGAGGGAATCATCTCCAGAAAAAACTTGGTCCAGTCGATGCTGGTGTTGATGTCCTTGGGGATCTTGGTGGTCAGCGCCAGATTGGCACCGAGCCCAGGGCGAAACAATTGATTGAGTGCCAGACCGATGCAGATGGAGATCAGTGTGGCAATGAAAAAATACACCATGCTGATGAGCGACACCCGGCCCAATTGCCTGGCCTGGTTGCCCATTTGATAAATTCCCAGCGTAATCGCAGTAAACACCAGTGGCACCACGATCATCTTGATCGCCTGTACGAAAGCACTGCCTACCGGCTGCAAGGTCTGCGCCAGATGCGGCGCCAGGAAACCGAATAGTATCCCTAGTAACAGACCGAGCAACATTTGCAGCGGCAGGGGAATGAGGCGTTTGGCGTGGGCTTGCGACATGAAGAACTCCAGGCTAGGGGATGATCAGAGGGCGGCGGGTTCTTTGGATAAGGTGGCCGCGGGAGTTAACACGCGCAAACGCATCAAGAAAGCTTGGCTCAAATGCTCCCATACGCGACGCTGTGCCTCGGCGGGTTGACGTGCTTCGATGGCAGCATAGATGTGCAAGTGTTCCTGCACGGCGGCACGGGTACGTGTGGCGTCATAACGATCGATTTTTTGCAGCGCCAGACCGTTCTGGGCGCGCAGATTACGATAGAAATCATGCAAGCGCTGATTGTTGGCCGCGTCGAACATGGCTTCGTGAAATCGCCAGCCGACTTTTTGCGCCTCAGTGACGTCGAGCCGCCCTTGCTGGTCTTCTTCGGTAATCCGTAATAACGCGACGGCGCAGTCGCGCAAGGCATCGGTCACACCGTGCTCTGCTGCCAGAAAAGCAGCCATACCCTCCAATGCCAGCCGGGTCTCGTGAATCTCGCGTAGATCATGAATCGAGAGTTGCCGCACGAAAGTGCCGCGCATCGGCGAAATCTCCAGCAAACCATCGCGCGCCAGGGCCTTGATGGCCTCACGCACGGGTGTTCGGCCCAGGCCCAGGCTGTCTGACAAGCCGCGCTCAGACAACGGCGCACCCGGTGCTAGCGTGCCGGAGACGATCAGTTCATGGATCTGAGCGTAAGCAGAGTCTCGGCTGGAGGCGATTGTGGCGATGCGATTCATGCTGGGATACTACTGGTGTACCAGTGATATTGCAAGCCTCCAAACTGCGAAAGTCTGGCGTCTTGTCAGTCCATCATGGATTTCGCCAAATCCAGTCCGATGGCACTGGCCGATGCCCAGCAGGCAGTCTTTTTCGCAGGTATGATTAGCCTTCCAGACTCAAGAGAAAGCGCCGGGGCAGGTATGTCAAACGGTAGTGCCAGCGCTTATCTGACAGACCAGCCTACCTGCAGCAACACCCTTGGGCGCACCGGATACGGGGACGCTGCACCGCTGCACCATTAGCCAGAGGACATCAACAGCATGAATGACTTCAGCGATATCAAACTCTCCCGCCGTGAACTGCTGATTGCTGGTGCGCTATCGGCCAGTGCGACGGTCGTACCGGGATTGGCCCGCGCTCAGGATGCTGGCGCCGACGTCGGCAGCGAGACAACGGTCAACGCGACAATATCTTTTCATGTCAATGGCCAGTTACACGAACTCAATCTTGACACGCGCACCACGCTGCTGGACGCCTTACGCGAGCACTTGCATCTGAACGGCACCAAAAAAGGCTGCGATCACGGCCAGTGCGGCGCTTGTACTGTCATCGTCGATGGTCGACGCATCAATTCCTGCCTGAGCCTGACGGTAATGCAACAGGGCGCGCGCATCACTACGATTGAAGGCCTGGGCACTCCGGATCGGCTGCACCCCATGCAGGCAGCCTTTATCAAACATGACGGCTACCAGTGCGGTTACTGTACGCCCGGACAGATATGTTCTGCGGTATCGGTGTTGCAAGAGATCAAGCAGGGCATTCCCAGCCATGTCAGCGCCAGTCTGACCGAACATCCGCAAGTCAGTGCGGAGGAAATTCGCGAACGCATGAGTGGCAACATCTGCCGTTGCGGTGCTTACTCCAATATCATCGATGCGATTACTGAAGTCGCCGGGAGGACGCTATGAGGGCGTTTACCTACCAGCGCGCCAATACCCCAGCCGAAGCTGCGGCAATCGCATTGCGCACGCCTGGAGCAAAGTTCATTGCCGGCGGCACCAATCTGCTCGATTTGATGAAACTGGAAATCGAGACGCCGACACAGTTGATCGACCTCAACGGTTTGGCGCTCGACAAGATCGAAGCCACAAGCGACGGCGGGCTGCGCATTGGTGCCATGGTCAGAAATGTCGATCTGGCTGCCGATATGCGGGTGCGACGCGACTATGGCGTGTTATCGCGCGCCTTGCTCGCCGGAGCCTCGGCGCAACTGCGTAATATGGCAACGACTGCCGGGAATCTTCTGCAGCGTACCCGTTGCCCATATTTTTACGATACCAATCAGGCGTGCAATAAACGCATTCCCGGCAGCGGCTGCGCTGCCGTCGGCGGCTTCAGTCGTCAGCATGCCATCATCGGCGTCAGCGATGCCTGCATTGCGACCCATCCGAGCGACATGGCTGTGGCCATGCGTGTGCTCGATGCCGAAGTCGAAACGGTGCGCCCGGACGGCACGATGCGCGCCATCCCGATCGCTTTGTTCCATCGTCTTCCGGGTAACACGCCGCATATTGAAAACGCCTTGGAACTGGGAGAATTGATTACTGCCGTGAAACTGCCGGCCCCGGTGGGCGGCAAGCATAGCTATCGCAAGGTGCGTGATCGCTCTTCCTATGCATTTGCATTGATTTCGGTCGCCGCCATCATCCAGCCTAACGGCACGGGTCGTCTGGCTCTGGGTGGCGTCGCACATAAACCGTGGCGGGTGGAGGCGGCGGAACAGGCCATGCCCGGCGCGCCCGCAACGGTTGTCGAGCGCCTGCTGGCGGGCGCCGAACCGACGGCGGAAAACGCCTTCAAGATTACGCTGGCGCAACGCACGCTAGGTGCGGTGTTGGCAAACGCGCAGAAGGACTGAGCTCATGAAATTCGATACCGCCGCCAGCAACAACCCGATCGACCAACTCAAGGTCATCGGTCGCGCTGTGGATCGCATAGACGGTCCGTTCAAAACCACAGGAACGGCAACCTATGCCTATGAACAACATGACCCCGTACCCAATGCCGCCTATGGTTATATCGTCGGTGCGGCCATCGCCAAAGGACGCATTGCAGCGATCGATCTGAGCCGGGCCAAGCGGGCACCGGGCGTGATCACCATTGTCACGGCCGAGACTGCCGGCAAGCTCGGCAAGGGTAACTTCAACACTGCCAATCTGCTGGGCGGACCAGAGATTGAACACTATCATCAAGCCATCGCCCTGGTGGTGGCAGAGACATTTGAACAAGCCCGTGCAGCGGCGCAACTGGTACACGCGCAATACATCAAGGACCCGCGCGCGGTGTTTGATCTGGCGGCGGCCAAAGAAACTGCCGGCATCCCCGGCAGAGGCAAACCGGATACCCAAACCGGTGATTTCTCTAGCGCTTTCGAAGCCGCGCCGGTGCGGCTGGACGCCACCTATACCACGCCCGATCAGGCCCATGCCATGATGGAGCCACATGCCTCGATCGCCGCCTGGGACGGCAATCAACTCACGCTGTGGACCTCGAATCAAATGATCGACTGGAGTCGCGGCGATCTGGCGAAGACGCTGGGCGTGCCAAAAGACAATGTACGTCTGATTTCGCCCTATATCGGCGGCGGCTTTGGCAGCAAACTGTTCCTGCGCACCGATGCCGTACTGGCCGCGCTTGGCGCACGCCAGGCCAAGCGACCGGTCAAAGTGGCGCTGCCGCGTCCCTTGATCTTCAACAACACCACGCACCGTCCGGCGACCATCCAGCGCATCCGCATCGGCGCCACCAGAGACGGCAAGATCACCGCTATCGGCCATGAAAGCTGGTCCGGAGATCTGGCCGGCGGCAAGCCCGAAAACGCCGTTGCGCCAACTCGACTGCTGTATGCGGGTGCCAACCGCATGACCGCAATGCGTCTGGCCGTGCTCGACCTTCCCGAAGGCAATGCGATGCGTGCGCCGGGCGAAGCGCCGGGCTTGATGGCCCTGGAAATCGCCATGGATGAAATGGCCGAAAAGCTCAACATCGACCCGCTGATGTTTCGCATCATGAATGACACAAAATTCGATCCAGAGAATCCAGAGCGGCCGTTTTCTCAGCGTCGCCTGATTGAATGCCTGCGTACCGGCGCCGAACGTTTCGGCTGGAACGCACGCCATTCCCAACCCGGCAAAATGCGTGAAGGCAATTGGCTGATCGGCATTGGCGTGGCGGCAGCGTTTCGTAACAATATCTCCATGAAATCCGCTGCCCGTGTACGCCTGGAAGCCAATGGCGTAGTCACGGTCGAGACCGACATGACCGATATTGGCACCGGCAGCTACACCATCATCGCGCAGACGGCGGCAGAAATGATGGGCGTGGCGCTCGAGCAAGTCGTCGTTAGGCTCGGCGATTCAAGTTTTCCCGTGTCGTCTGGATCGGGCGGGCAGTGGGGCGGCAACAGTTCCACTGCCGGCGTCTATGCTGCCTGTGTCAAGTTGCGCGAACTGGTAGCGCAGCAATTAGGCTTCAATGTAACCGACACCCGGTTTGCGGATGGATTGGTGCAGGTGAGTGGCCAAGCCGTTCCACTGCGTCAGGCTGCTGTCGCCGGGCCTATCGTCGCCGAAGACGTGATGGAATATGGCGCGTTGGGGCGGATCTATCAGCAATCGACTTTCGGTGCGCATTTTGTCGAAGTGGCCGTCGATATTGTCACCGGCGAGACTCGCGTGCGACGCATGCTCGCGGTGTGCGCTGCGGGCCGTATCCTCAACCCAAAATCGGCGCGCAGCCAGGTGATTGGCGCCATGACCATGGGCCTGGGCGCCGCCTTGATGGAACAACTGGCGGTCGACAAACGCGCAGGTTTTTTCGTCAATCATGATCTGGCGGGCTACGAAGTGCCGGTGCATGCAGATATTCCGCATCAGGATGTGATTTTTATCGATGAAACAGACCCGCTTTCATCGCCCATGAAGGCTAAAGGTATCGGTGAACTTGGCCTTTGCGGCGTCAGTGCCGCGATCGCCAACGCGGTCTACAATGCTACCGGCATACGGGTGCGCGATTATCCCTTGAGCCTGGACAAGCTGCTTGAGAAAATGCCCATCATGCTTTAACCGCTTAGGCTTATTCGAAAACAGGTAAGAAAAAATGCGTTCAATCACCACGCTACTATTCATTTTGTCGCTGTGCTTGACCAGTGTAGGGGCCTTGGCGCAGGAAGCGGTCTCCTTTGATTCGCTCGATGGCGATGCCAATGGCACTGCCGCTACCGTACTCACCGCCGCCTTGTTCAAACCAGAGGGAGTGGGGCCGTTTCCGGCCGTCGTCGCCATGCACGGCTGTGGCGGACTGATTAACCAAAAGGGTAAGCTGATGTCACGCGAACTTGCCTGGGGCAAGTTGCTGGCGTCGCAAGGTTATGTCGTTTTGTTCCCGGACAGCTTTGGCCCGCGTCAGATTGCCGGCGCCTGCGGCGATGGCGGACCAAGAGCGCGTCCTTGGGTAGAGCGCACACAAGATGCGTATGGTGCCTTGCGTTATTTGCAGGCGCAGTCCTTTGTCATTGCCGATCACGTCGCCCTCATGGGCTGGTCGCACGGCGGCGGTGTCGTGATATTTTCGATTTATTCGGGTAACAAAGCGCGTCCGGCGAGCTTGCCCAAGGGCGATTTTCGTGCCGCAGTGGCGTTCTATCCCGGCTGGTGCAGCGAAACCTCGTTTGGCGGACGCTGGAGCACCGCAATTGCCTTTCAACTGGAGATGGGGGCCGCCGACGACTGGACCCACGCACCGCCTTGTGTGGCCATGATTCAGTCGGCCATTGATCACGGCACTCCGGCCAGGATCAAGGTGTATGACGGTGCTTATCATGACTTCGATTGGCCGGGCATGGAGGTGCATACCTCTTCACCGCACGTTGGCAAGACGGTGCATACCGGCATCAATCCGGAAGCGCGCGCTGATGCGCTCGTGCGCGTACCAGCATTTCTCGACGAGTTCCTCAAGCCTTAGTTTCAGTTACGTGAGCAAATCCAAAGGAATTTATGACGGTCTCCTTGATCGCCATGCACCCAAAAAGCAAGCTAGCGCCAGAACGATGCTAACTGTGCCTAGAAAGTAGGTTAGATTTTTCCCCCTGAACAATGCAATGCATTTGCGATTGAATGAAGCAATGATAACGGCCGCATTGCCGCCATAGATTTCCAGTGCGGCAACATCAGCGTTAGCGTCTTCGATGTGAACAGGGTAGACAGTTTCGCCGACAATCCGATATTGGCTGGCATCTCTTGGCGTAGCGGGGGCTTCATAAGTGAACGCCGCACTCGTTAAGCCGAGGATCAATATTGCCATGCCCTATCATGTGCTAAAGGGTATTCTAGTAGCTTGCTTCAAGGTAAGTTTTTGGCCGACCTCTAATGCTGCGGTGGGAGAAACTATTTTTTCGATTATTTGTATTTTCCAACATACCAAATGGAACTTTGATCTACGTCAGAGCGCAAGGATGTCGTTATGTATAGGATGCAAAGAACGACTTCAACGATATGCCACAAATGCGCAGCAGAGAATATAGATCAGTGATTTTTTCTGCGAAAATTTTCGTGGCGTCGGTCTGCGTGCTGCTGGCTGCCCTTATGCTGTGGAATAGCTGGCAAGCAAGGGTAGATCAACTCGATGAGGCTAACAGTACGATCACTAATGTCTCGCGGGCATTGGCGCAGCATGCCGATGACACATTCAAGGAAGCCGATACTGCGCTCATAGGAATCGCCGAGCGATTGGCATACGATGGCAAAAGCCCGGCTGCGCTTGCAAGACTCAAGCATTTTTTGGCACAGCAGGTCGCTGAACTGTCACAGCTAGACGGTCTGTTCGTCATCGATAAGGATGGCAATTGGGTCGTCAATTCTGGAAAAACAGACAATACCCGCTTTACCAGTAACGACCGCGAATATTTTCTCTATCATCGCGCTCACACTGGCAACCTGCCTCACATTGGTCCGCCAGTTAAAAGTCGGGCCACCGGTGATTGGATCATTACCATTTCGCGGCGCATCAATGCGCCAGACGGTAGTTTCGACGGGATCGTCATGGCCGCCATCGAACTTGATTATTTCAACAAGTTCTACAACAGTTTCGATATCGGTAATGCGGGAGCCATATTGCTGGGGCTGGACGACGGCACACTGCTGGTTCGACGCCCGTTAGGCAAGGGCTCTTTCGGCATGAGTCTGAAGGACACAGCGATATTTCGCGACTATGCGTCCAAGACATCCGATGGCATTGCACGGATACGCTCCCAGCAAGATAACGTGGTGCGCATCAACAGCTATCGCCATCTAAGCCACTATCCCATGTTTATCGCCGTTGCGCTTTCTGAAGATGAAATTCTGGCGCAATGGAAAACCAACACTTTGCTGCATTTCTTCGGCTTGCTGACAATGACTGCGCTGCTCGGATTTTTCGGTAACCGGCTCATCGTACAGATCACACTGCGTGTCCAAGCCGAACGTGACGCGATAGCAAGTCGTGCGCATATCGAACATCTCAATCAGGCCTTGCAAGGCTTGGCGCTGCAGGACGGGCTGACCGGCTTGGCCAACCGACGCTGCTTTGACGACGAAATAATCAAGGAATTGCACCGCGCAACACGCAACAGGACACCACTTGCGCTGGTCATGATCGATGTCGATTACTTCAAACGTTATAACGACACGTATGGACATCTCGCGGGCGACGAATGTTTGCGAAAAATCGCCACCGCTGTGAAAGCCGCCAAAAAACGTCCAGGCGACATGGTTGCCCGCTATGGCGGTGAAGAGATTGTTGCCATGTTTCCTGCTTGCGATACCCATCATGCTGTTCAGCTTGCCAATGAAATATTATCGGCAATCCAAGCGCTCGCAATTACACATTCTGGCAATCCACCAGGTGTGGTGACGGCCAGCGCGGGTGTTGCCGTATTGGCATCGGTGATGCCGGACACGCTTGCCGAGAAAATCATCGATATGGCCGATAAAGCCCTATATCAAGCGAAATCATCTGGCCGCAATCGTGTCTGTCTATATGGTCAAGCATGATTTACGTGGCGGCATAAACAATAAACAAGGTATTTTGCGTGACCACAGATTTCTGTATCAGCTCGCTATATCTTAATTTTTTGGCCTGCTTGCCTTATACGGCGGATCACACCATAGGGAATGAATGATGACGGATTCCGCAATCGGCTTGTCCACCAATGAGGCGCTGTTTCTGTTACAACAACAGGGGCCCAACGGTATTGCCGAAGTCGTTGAACATCCGTTAGCACGCGCCCTCAAGAAGCTATGGGCACCCGTACCGTGGATGTTGGAGTTCGCCATCCTGATCCAATTGGGATTGGGAGCTTATCCTGAGGCGTTGGTGATCGGCTTGTTGCTGTTATTTAATGCTGCCTTGGGTCTCTATCAGGAAGGCCGCGCCCAAACCACCTTGGATGGGCTCAAATCGCGTCTGGCATTGGTTGCCACCGTCAGGCGTGACGGCGTCTGGAAAACCTTGAAAGCCACTGAACTGGTGGCGGGAGACATACTTAAGCTGACACTAGGCGCGGTGGTCGCTGCAGATGTGCGTATTCTCAGCGGAGCAGTCTTGCTTGATCAATCCATGCTGACCGGGGAGTCGATGCCGGTCGAAGCCGGTCCTGCCGCGCAAACTTACGCAGGAGCGCTGGTGCAACGCGGTGAAGCGCTTGCGGTTGTGTGCGCCACGGGGGCTCGCACCAAATTCGGCCGAGCCGCCGAGCTAGTGCGTACCGCCACGGTCGAAAGCTCTCAGCAAAAGGCCGTTTTCAATGTCGTGCGCAATCTTGTGTTGTTCAACGGCAGCGTCACCATTGCGCTGGCAATCTATGCCTATTTTCTGCAGTTGCCACTGACCGAGATTGTGCCGCTGATCTTGGTGGCTGTGCTGGCCACCATTCCCGTCGCACTGCCGTCGATGTTTACCCTGGCGGCAGCTATTGGTGCGCGTTCTTTAGCGTTGCGAGGAGTGCTTCCTACTCGACTATCGGCCGTAGATGAAGCCGCTGGCATCGATGTTCTGTGTTCAGACAAGACCGGCACGCTCACCCGTAATACGCTCAGCGTCGTCTCGGTTACCCCCATGCCTGGCGTTGAACATGCGCAAGTTGTGGCGTTGGCAGCGCTTTGCAGTGCTGAGGCAGGGCCAGATCCGGTCGATAGCGCCATTCGTGATGCCGCAGCATTTGAGCCGCAGATGACTAAACCCACCTTGCTCACGTTTGTACCATTTGATCCTGCGTTGAAGCGCTCTGAGGCCAGTGCACGCAACAGCGACGGTAGTATTATTTACATCGCCAAAGGGGCGTTCAGCGTGATTGCCGCCTTGTCGAATTCATCAGAGGCGGTGGCAGCAGAGAACCTTCTACTGCAAGCTAAGGGCTATCGGGTACTTGCGGTTGCAGCCGGGCCAAAAAATGCGCTCAAGCTGGTGGGACTGATTGCCTTGAGCGATCCGCCGCGCACCGATTCGCAGGCACTTGTTAGCGCCTTGGCGGCGCTAGGCGTGCGCACCTTGATGGTAACCGGAGACGCGCCAGCAACGGCACAAGTGGTGGCCAGTAAGGTCGGCATTGCGGGCGGGCAGTGGAACGGCACGCCGTTGCCGGATAATATCGATACACACGGCTACGCAATTTTTTCAGGCGTATTGCCGGAAGATAAATTTCGCTTGGTCAAGGCGCTTCAGCAAGAAGGGCACATCGTCGGTATGTGCGGCGATGGCGCCAATGACGCGCCAGCGCTGCGTCAGGCGCAGATGGGGATTGCGGTATCGAGCGCAACAGACGTCGCCAAATCGGCCGCCGGCATCGTATTGACCGAGCCCGGATTGAACGGTGTCGTCAGCCTGATCAACGAAGGCCGCAGAACCTTTCAGCGAATTCTGACTTATACGCTGCGATCCATTATCCACAAAGTTGTGCAGGTTCTTTTTTTAGGCGTAGGACTGATCATGACCGGTCAGGCGATCTTGACGCCCACGCTCATGGTGCTGATGATGGTGCTGGGTGATTTCCTGGCGATGTCGTCTTCAACGGATAATGTACGGCCGTCGCCAATGCCCAATACATGGCGAATTCGCAATCTGACCATTGCTGGCGTCTTGCTGGGCGTGGTAGACCTGCTATTTTGCGTAAGCTGCCTGGCAGCTGGAAAGTATCTGTTCAGCCTGGATCCCATCAGCTTGCGTACTTTCACCGTGGTCACGCTGGTGTTCAGTGGACAGGCGGTTTTTTATGTCGTCCGTGAAAGGCGGCATCTCTGGAGTTCCTTGCCTGGCCCATGGCTGTTGGCATCATCTGTCTTGGACCTTGGAATCATCTCTTTGCTGGCAATCAATGGTGTACTGATGACGGCACTGTCCGCCAATATCGTCATTGCATTATTTGCTGCAGCGCTGATGTTTGCATTTATTCTTGATTTCCTGAAATTGCTTTTGTTTAAACGTCTGTTGATCGCCTGAAGTTGGCCGGCATTGACTATTGACGCTGGTTTCTCATTTACGCTGTAAGCGCAGCCGCGAGGTGCGGGCAATATCGTTAGAGATCAATGTCAAGGCGTTTGTCCGCGCGCAGCATGATTTCAAAATCATCCGCAGAAATAGCACGGCTGAAAAAATACCCCTGCATCTGATCGCAACCCTGAGCAATCAGGAATTTGAGCTGTTCCTCGGTCTCCACGCCTTCCGCGATGACCTCCATATGCAGACTGTGAGCCATGCCGACTATCGCTGATGCGATTGCTGCATCTTCCGCGTTGGAGGTGATATCCGTCACAAAGCTTTTATCGATTTTGACGGTATGGAAGGGAAAACGCTTGAGGTAAGCCAACGATGAATACCCAGTGCCAAAGTCATCCAATGACAACAGAAGACCCAGTTCACGAAACGCACGCATCGTCATTTCGGCCGACTCGGCGTTTTGCATGACCAGCGATTCGGTCAATTCCAGTTCTAGCCAGCCAGGCATCAAGCCCTGTTCCGAAAGTGCAGTGCGCACGGTATCTAATACCTGGCTTTTTCTGAACTGCAAGGCAGACAGGTTGACCGCCACAGTCACAATGGGCAAGCCGGCGCGCTGCCATGCTGCCTGTTGCTCGCATACCGCGTGGATGACCCATTCGCCGATGGGGACGATCTGCTCGGTTTCTTCGGCCAACGGTATGAAATCAATCGGCTGCACGATGCCGCGCTCAGGATGAACCCAACGAATGAGCGCTTCGGCGCCGATGATCTGGCCGCTACGTAAGCTAACTTTCGGTTGAAAATGCAGTACAAACTGTTTTTTCTCCAGCGCGGTTGTCAGCATCCGCTCAAGTTGGAGCTTCTCGGCGATTTTTGCAGTCAACTCACGCGAGTAAAACGAATAACGTTGTTTGGTGGCCTTGCTCTGTTTCAACGCGGTCTCGGCATGCTTGAACAAGGTCTCTGCATTGTCGGCATCGGCCGGATAAATGGCGATGCCAAGACGGGGTGTGATATGCAGATGTTCGGCATCGATCACGAATGGTGCGCTTAATAAAGCAATCACTTGCTCGCATAATGCGGTGATGTCCTCGCCGCGGCCTTGCTCACCGACTATTACGAAGTTGTCGGCGCCAATACGGGCAATGGTGCAGTGTTGGGCAATCCCGGTGATCAGGCGTTCGGCCGCCATGATCAGCACTTGATCGCCGACATGACGCCCTTTGTCATCGTTCAATTGTTTGAATCGGTGAAAATCAATGGCGATGTTGAACACCTCATTGCGGTCGGGCGATGCGGCGCGTATCAGTTGCCCCAGACGATCCAGAAACAGCGTCGTATTGGGCAGGCAAGTCAATGCATCGTAGTATGACAAAAAGCGTGCCCGTTGCTCGTTATCGATGGCTCGCAAGGCGAAAGAGATATCGCCCGACAGTTCATTGAGAAGCTGCATCTCGTCATCATCAAAATGGCCAGGCTCGCGCGCATACAACACCATCACGCCTATGGTTTTTGCAGCGTTGAGCAATGGCAAGGCGACAATCGATAGGTAGCCGCGTCTTTGCGCGTCGCGAAAGATCGGATTGTGCTCGCCTTCCTGCCGCACGTCGTTGCACAAAATCGCTTTTCCAGATATCAAGGCTTGGTCCAGCATTCCTAATTCCTGCGACGTGGCCCCCTTTGTCAGATGCAACACCGAGGCCGCTAAGTTTTCTTCAAAGCCCTGACTGGCAAGCACGTTCAGTTCGCTGTCGTCGCTATAGTGCGTTGCGATCCAGGTGGCGCCGAATCCTCCTTGGACGTGTGCGATTCGAGCAGCCTCTTCCAGTAGCTCCTGGACTTCGTGAATACGTACGATGGCGCCATTGGTGCTGCTCAAGACGGCGTGTATGCGGCTTAGGCGTGCCGTCTTGGTCTGTTCCAGCTCGAGTTGTTTGACATAGCGTTCCAAGATGGTGGCGCGCACTAAAGACAAGTGGGTGCGTACCCGAGCATGCACCAGCGCGGGTGAAACGGGCTTAATGATGTAATCCACGCCGCCGCTTTCGAAGCCGGCCGCTTCATCACCGACCTCGCTGAGGGCCGAAACAAAAATCACCGGCACGCCTTCTGTGGCGGGGTCGGCTTTGAGCATGCGGCAAACGGTATAACCGTCCATGTCTGGCAGCTGTATGTCAAGCAGGATCAATGCTGGCTGGTGTTTCTTGGCGGCCAACAGGCATTCGGCACCGTTTCGCGCAAACACTAAACGGTAGTGGTCTACCAGGATTTGCTGCAATACCGCCAGATTAGTCGGTTCGTCATCAACGATGAGGATAAGGCCGGAATTCATCGCTCATTCCTTCAATACAAATTTAAGCTCGTGGGCCAGCCCGCGTACCAGTACTTCCGCACCCCGGAAATCGTAGTTATCGACCTTGGTCTGCAATTGGAGCACGGTATCGGGCGCAAGCAATGCCCCTAGGATTTCCAGGATCCGCTTGGCGCCTTCTGGGGTATCGGTGTCAAGTGCACCTAACAATTCTTCCAGCAACGCCGGTAAATATTTGGGGGCGACAGCCGCAGGCGGGGAGGCCGGCTGTGGCACTGGCTCGGCCGTGGTTTCAGCAGCGAACAATGCAATCGAGGCGAAGGCCGTCTGCATGGCAGCGCGCAGCCGGCCCAAGGCCTCGCCAGTATCGACGCCAGCCCCAATCGCTTCGAGTTCGGCCACAAGCCGTGCGACGTCAACGAGTGACAAATTGCCCGCCACCCCTTTGAGCTTATGCAACAATTTTGCCGCCGGCTTTTGATCCGAGGCGGCGTAATAGCCGATGAGTTGCTTGTCCCAATCAGCAAAATCGTTACCAAATTTGATCAGAAAATTGCGATAGAGCGCCACATCGGCCCAGGCCTTTAGGCCCTTGTTGATCGCGATACCAGGAAATCTCTTGTCATCAAAAGGCTCCTCTTGGGCAAACAGTTCGAACTCTTGTTGTCCGGTAGCAATCGATTCCGGTTGGCAATGGGTCAACTGCTGGATGGTCGCGATCAGCTCTTCAACATTGAAAGGTTTGCTCACGAAGCCATTCATGCCCGCCTTCAGTGCGGCATCTTGCTCTGCCTTGAAGGCGCCGGCGGTGAGTGCGACGATAGGTAGTTTGACGAATGCTGGCAACGCGCGTAATTGCCGGGTTGCCTCATAACCATCCATGACGGGCATTTGCACGTCCATCAGCACAATATCGACGCCATCCGGGTTGGCAAGCAGCCAATTGAGTGCATTTTGACCGTCGTCGGCGAGACTGACGGCAGCCCCTTCGGCTGAGACAATCAGCATGGCAACTTCGCGGTTGATTTCGTTGTCGTCGACGATCAACACCCGCACATCGGGCAGGCGCCGCCGTTTTTTCTTAGTCAGCATGCGCCGGCCGTTGGCGCGTTCGCGGCTGCTCAATGCTTCGACGGCGCAGTGATAGAGTGAGGCGCTGGTAACCGGTTTGCAAAGAATGCCATCGATGGCATCTATGTGCGCTTGTTTGAGCAACTCTTCGCGCGAAAATGCAGTCACCATCAGCACAATCGGCAATATTGCTTGCGGCAGCATCTCGCGAATCTTGATTGCCGTGCTTAGCCCGTCCAGTCCCGGCATATTCCAATCGAGCAATAAAATATCAAAGTTGCCGTTGTTATCCTGTTTGGCACGTACTCTCTCGATGGCTTCCACACCTGATTGCGCCTTGACGATATTCCAGCCGATTGATTTGGCCGTGAGCGTGAGATTTTCTAGCGCAATGTCATGGTCGTCGACGATTAAAGCATTCAGCGTGATCATCTCAAGCACGGGATATGCCGAGTTGGGGCTCCACTCGAATGGAATCGTGAACCAGAACTCACTGCCGCGTCCCGGTTCGCTGATTACGCCGATTTTTCCTCCCATCAGTTGAACCAGATGCTCGCAAATGCTCAAGCCCAGCCCGGAGCCGCCGAAGCGGCGCGTAGTCGAGGCGTCGGCCTGGGCGAATGGAGCAAAGATCTGCGCTTGCTTATCAATGGGAATGCCAATGCCCGTGTCGCTTACCGCAAAGCGCAAGGTCGCTAGCTGGTCCTTGTGTTCAAGCAGGCTGATATCGACTTTAATGACGCCATGGTCGGAAAATTTGATCGCGTTTCCGGTCAAATTGATCAAAATCTGTTCCAGACGGAGCGCGTCGCCAAGCAGTTGGCCGCCCAGCTCGGGTGGGGGAGTGAGGATCAACTCGAGATTCTTGTTACCGGCATTCGCTGCCATGATGTCCGACAGATCGTCGAGTATGGCGCCAAGCTGGAAAGGCGCATGCTCGATTTCCAAGTGTCCAGCCTCAATTTTGGAAAAATCGAGGGTATCGTTGATGATGGATTGCAGCGTCCGCCCGGCGTTGCGTATTTTCTTGATCATGTCACCTGTATTGCCTTCAAGATGACTCTGATCAAGCAGATAGGCAAATCCAAGAATGGCATTCATCGGTGTGCGTATTTCGTGGCTCATGTGTGACAGAAATTCTGACTTGAGGCGATTGGCCTGCTCCAGTTGCAGGTTTTTTTCTGCAATTTCTTGTTGTCGTTCACGCAGTTGAGCGATGGCCTGTTCCAAATCGTAATTTTTCTGTTCCAGCACGGCCAGCAATTCCGCACGGCTCTCAGCCAAGGCTCGCGCGGCACGCGTTTCGCTGGCTTCCAGTTCTTTGTTCATCAACTCCATGCGAATCCGGCGGCTGTCCTCTTCGAACTGCTTACGGCGCAATTGGGCACGCACGCGGGCTTTGAGGACGTCGAGCTCATGTGATTTCAAGACATAATCATCGGCCCCCGTGCTTAAGCCCTCAATCATTGCATCCTGATCTTCCATCGCGGTAAGCATAATGAGGGGGATGTCTCGCGTGGCCGGCGACGCTTTGATGCGGCGGCAGGTTTCCGTGCCATCCAGCCCTGGCATGAGTCGGTCAAGCAAGATGCAATCGACCGTTTGCACCGAGAGCATATCAAGCGCTTCTTGCCCCGAGTGTGCCAAAATTACGTCGTAACCCTCACCGCCCAATGTGGAATTGAGTTCTTGCAGGTAAGTCATGCTGTCGTCGACTGCCAGAATTTTCTTGGGACTTTGCAGGCTCGTTGTTGTTTTCAGGGCGCCGGAGTTGTCGATTTTTCGCAAGACAGCGGTGACCCGCGCCAACACCATGTCGAGCGATTCTTCCTTGCGTACGAAGGCATCAGCACCGGAATCCAGCGCCCGCAACTCAGCGCCGTAGGATTCCGAGCCTGTGAGTAGAATGCACGGGATATGGCGCAAAGCCGCATCCAGGCGCAGCTTGCGTACCACGGTCTGGCCATCGATACCGGGCAGCACGCCATCGACCACAATCGCCGCTGGACGATTTGCCGCCGCGCTGCGCAAACCTTCCTCGCCGCTTGCTGCGCGAATGACGTCGAAACCTTGTTCTTGCAATAATTCACCGAATTTCTCACGAAAAGTCGGACTGTCGTCGATCACCAATACGGTTGGTCGAACAGGATGAAATTCTGGTTGGGACGAGCCCTTGGGATGCACTTCGGCCAGCAATTGCACGGCCCGCGCGACCACGTAATCTCGCTCATAGGGCTTGCCGACATAATCGCTTGATCCGGTCAATAGTCCGCGGATACGATCCTTGACTTCGGCCTCGGTGGACAGCATCAATACCGGCAGATCAGCGCCTTTGGCGGTGGCGCGAAATTCCTTCAGTAGTTCAATGCCATCACCATCCGGCAGCAACACATCCAGAATGATAAGTCCGACAGCCTGCGTGGCCAGCGCCGTGCGTGCCTCCATGGCGCTAGCGCAGCAGATGGTCGTCATGCCTGCATCGGCAAAGCCTTCTTCCAAATCGGCTCGCACCGTCAGGCTGTCGTCAACAATGAGTATGCGGCGGTTCATGATCGAATGCCCTAAGCCAGCGCCGCCAATGCCGGCGCAATTTCTGACAATGACAAGATCCGTTGCGCAGCGCCAAGCAATACCGCTTCGCGCGGCATGCCGTACACCACAGAAGTTGCTTCGTCTTGCGCAATCGTCAGCGCACCGGCTTGACGCAGCATGAGCAAGCCGCGCGCACCGTCTTGCCCCATGCCGGTGAGCAGACAGGCGGCAGCCGCATGACCGTATTCCACTGCGAGAGACTCAAACAGCACATCAATGGAAGGGCGGCAGGAATGTCGTGGCGCGTCATCTGTTAATTGCAATTTGCGCCCCTGCACGACAAGATGCCGCCCCGAAGGCGCAAGGTAGACACCGGGCTTGATCAAGGGCTGTCCCACCGTCGCCAGGCGCACCTCATGACTGGTCTGGTCATCAAGCCAATCGGCGAACGCTGTATCGAAAGGCGCGTTGATATGGATGATGATTAGCACCGGCAAGGAAAATCCCGTCGGCAAGCCGCGCAACACATCAACAATCGCCCCGGGGCCACCAGTGGAAGCGCCAATGGCGACGATCTGGCAGTTGCGCGGTGCGTGTGGCGGCGCGAACACCTGCGGCACCATCGGCACCGTCGGCAACTCGCGCGCGCTTCCCAGGCGTGCACGCAGATGCGTGACGACCTTCACGCGCGCCACCAGCTTGAGCATGGCAATGTAGTGTCGCTCCCAATTGCCGTCGACATCATCGGGACGCGGTTTTTCCAGTACTTCCACGGCGCCGGCGGCCAATGCCTCATAAGTCTTGAACAGTTCGCCCCGATTGATCGAGGAAGACACCACGAGAATCGGCGTCGGACAATAGGCCATGATGTATTCCGTTGCGGTAAGCCCGCTCATGACTGGCAAGATCATGTCCAGTGAGATCACATCCGGGCGTAGCGAACGACATAGTTCAATGGCCTGTTTACCATCTTCGGCTTCGCCAACCACCTCGATAGCAGGATCGCCAGCGAGCACTTCGCACAAGCGCTTGCGCACCGTAACGGAATCTTCTACAACCAGCACGCGTAGCCGTTTCATCGCTGCACCAGATCGGTTACGCGCGCCAGAAAATCAACCTGGTCGAACTCGCCCTTGACGATGTAACCTGCGGCGCCGCTGGCGCTGCCGCGCTGACGATCTTCAGGGGCATCGCGCGATGTCACTAGAATGCAGGGTACTTCACGCAATACGGGATCGTTGCGGGTGCGCTCGACGAAGCCAAAGCCATCCATGCCGGGCATTTCGACATCGACCAAAAACAAGGCATACGCATTACGAGATGCCATATCGAGCCCTTCTTCGGCCGATGCGGCCGTTTCAACGGTAAAGCCTGCAGACTCGAGGATGCTGCATTCAAGCATGCGGGTGGTGAGCGAGTCGTCGATGATGAGAATGGGATGCAACGGCCGCTGCTGTGCAGTTATCTGAAGCACTTCTGCGCTGCCAGAATGGTGCCGCAGCATGAGCTGTTCTGGATCAAGTACCATGCGCGGATTGCCCTCGTTGTCGAGATGTACGCCTAATACGATGGGGTCGACCAAAGCCTCGCCGGGTAAAGGACGCAGCACGATGGTATCCATTCCCAGCAAGCGATCGACCGATAATGCAATAATCGTGTCGGCCACGGCAATCACGATCGCCGTCACGGCAGAAGCGCTGCGCAGTGGTTTGATGTTGGTTTTTTTCGGGCGCATGCCCAGTTGCAAGCGCATGAAGGGAATTTGTTTTCCTTCATAAATAATCGCGTCGCCCAGGGGCGCATGAGAAACTTCCTCCGCTGCCACACGCAAGGTGCGCCGCACGGCATCCAGTGGCAAAGCCACCAGTTCGCCGTCGGTTTCCAGCATTAATACGTCCAGCGCTGCCAGCGATAAGGGTACGCACAATTCAATGGAGGTGCCGCTGCCATGCTCGGTATGCGCGATCACCTCGCCGTTCAAACGCTGCATGGCGTCGCGCACAAGATCCAATCCGACGCCGCGGCCGGCCAGCTCGGTCACCATACTGCTGGTACTAATGCCGCCTTTAAATAGCAGCGCCAGCAAAGCCGATGCATCCAGTCGTTGCGTGTCGCTGGAGATATTGCCCTTTTTTTGTAGCACGCGCCGTACCGCCTCGAGATCAATGCCGGCGCCATCGTCTCGACAGAGGAACCGGGCGCGGTAGCCGTGCCGAACGATGCTCACTGTAATGCGTCCGTCCGCCGATTTGCCGGCCATTTGGCGCTGTACCGTGGTTTCGATGCCGTGCGCCACTGCATTGCGCACCAATTGAATGAGTGCGCTTTGCACTGTGTCGAGCACTTCACCGTCGATGCGCATGTCGCCGCCAATGGCTTCGAATATGACTTGTTTGCCGCTGCTGTGGGCGGCATCACGGGCGGTGCGTTCCAGCGCATTGAAGACGCTCGCCACTGGTACCAGGCGTAGACGCTCGGCTGCATCGCGCGCGGCGCGCAGTTCGCGGTCTATGCGTTCGACGCCGGCGGCCATGTTGCGCTCGGCAGCCACTGCCAGCGTCAGCATTTCTGTCATCGCGCTGTCAATTTGTGCTGCTGACAACATATTTTTCTGCGACATCGACGAGAGTAGATCCCGAATGCGCTCGACCCCGGTGAGCATGCGTTTGACGCCGGCAAGTTCATTGCCGATTTCGCCCAAGCCTTCCAGCAAACTGTCCACTTCGACCACGTCGGCACGCACAATGCGCACCACGGCATCGGGCACGGACGGGCGCGGCTCGTTATTTTCGGGTCGCGGCAGCTGTGCGATTTTTGTGATGATGGCATCCAAGGCCGCGAGGATGCTATCGACCCGTTCACGCGGCACCGGCTGTATGCCTTCGCGATAGGGTGCAAGATTATCTTCGATGGCGTGCGCCAGATCGGCGATTTCTGCTTGCCGCACGACGCGGGCAGCGCCTTTCAAGGTATGCGCCAGGCGCAGCAGGCGCATCACCAATTCCGCACTGGCGCTGCTTTTTTCCAGGTCGAGCACGGTTTTGGCGAGCTGCTCCAACAACTCGTTGGCTTCGATTCTGAAGTAGCGGTATGGATCTTTGGCCATAGCGCACTTTGTTAAGTGGCCTGCGGCTGAATCAAACGCCGCAGGTCAAGCGACAAACCGGCCAGTTGCGAAGCAGTCTGTTGCGTTTGTGCTGAACTGGTTTCGGTTTCCTGGGTAGACTGCGCGACATCCGTGACAGCAATACGCACTTGTTCTGCAGCGGTTGCTTGTTGCTTGGTCGAAAGTTCGATTTCGCGAGCAGCCTCGGTGGTGGTGCCAACCAAACCGGCAATCTGCTTGAACGCCAAGGTCACTTCGGTGAACTGGCGGGCACCGGCATCAACCGCTTTGGCGCCGCTTTCGGTGGCCATCACGGTGGTGTTGACGGCGCCGCGTACATCGTCCACCTGACTGCGGATACCTTTGGTCGAATTTGCCACGCGATCGGCCAGCTTGCGAATTTCCTCCGCCACTACCGCGAAGCGCTTGCCTGCTTCGCCGGCTCCGGTTGCCTCAATGGTCGCATTGATCGCCAGAATATTGGTTTGCTCGGCCAGTTCCGAAACGATGTCGAGCACAGCGCCGATTTCTTGCGATTTGCGGCCGAGATCAAGCATATGGCTGACCACTTGGTCAATTTGCCGCCGAATGCCGGAAATCGCTTCCTGTCCTTTGTCGACCGTACCTTCTCCTGCGCGTGCTGCGGCCGCCGTTTGTTCGGCTATCTGCGCGACCCGTTGCGCGCTCTCGGCGATCTGCCGCGAGCTCACGCCAAGTTCGCTGATCGTGGTGCTGATTTCGTTCATGGCGCTAGCTTGTTCCTTGGCCCCGGATGCTTGTTGCGTTGCAGCTGCCTGCAGCTCCGCTGACGAACTCTGCACATGACCTACCGCAGCACCGAGCTGTGTGGCTAGCGAGCGCGAGATCAAGAAACCGATAACGCTGACGAATATCAGGCAAATCAAGGTGCCGTACAAAATCGTGATCTTCGCCGTGGTGACGGTAGCCTCGGCCTCGGCCGCGCGTTTGTCGAGCAGGATGCGCTCTTCCTGATTCATCTGCTCGGCCACCTTGCGCAGATCGTCCATATAGACCTTGCCTTCATTGCCCAGGACAACTTTGAGTGCATCGTCGGCGTGGCCGGCTTTGCGCAAATCGATGGTGCGCTTGAGCTCGGCAAATTTGGCCGCCGTCAGGGTTTCCAACTGGTCGACACGGTGTTGCTGGATTTGACTATCGGCGGTCAGCTTCCTTAATTCATTAAGCATTTTGGGGGCGGCTTCGACCGCTGCAGTATGCGGTTCAAGGTAATCCAGATTGCCGGTCAGCAGATAGCCTCGCTGTCCGGTTTCGGCATCCTTCAAATTGCTGAGATAGCTCGCAATCTGTTCCGCCACTTTGTACGAATGGGTTACCGAGTAACTGGTGTCGATCAAGGCGTAGGTACTCCAGTAACCGACAGCGCCGACAATGATCAGAAAAAGGGAAGAGATCGTGAAGCCAAATGCCAGTTTTCTGCCAAAGGTCCAATTTTTATTCATGATTGATGACTCCTTGTTTCATCGACGGATGTCTTTGTCGCCGAATGTCTTTCAATAACGACGGTATATTGATGATGGACAGCAGTGCATGTTCGGTGCGGACAGCATCATTGAGATGCGGTCGGACGACAGATGGCACCGGGGCAGCGGCTTGTTCCGTCACAAAAATTTGTTCTGGAGGCACCGCCAAATGCGCTTCGAAAGCGTCAAACGCCAGTGCTATCGGCTCACGCTCGCGCAACAAAACCAGCCAGCGCGGCGGCGTTTTTCGCGGGTAGCCAAGCAGCACTGCCAGGTCGTACACGGCGGCGATCTGACCGCGAAATCCGGCCATACCCACGAGCGCGCCAACCGGAGAAGGCAACGGCATGATGCGGCGGTCGACATACAAGCCGCCGATATCGGTAATTTTCATCGCGTACTTAGCATCGCCAATGCGGATGACCAGCAGCTTCTCAAGGCTGCCGGTTTCCATACGCGGCGCTAACGTGAAGCCGTGATCGAATTCTTTTTGCAAAGCGAGCAACTGTGCATTAGGCGCTACATTGGCCTGGCTCATACTGATTCTCCTAAAGCTGCCAGTTCAGCCCGGCACAAGCCGATCAGCGCCTCGCGCTTGAAACCGCCGCCGAACAACAAGACGCGCGAGGCTTCTTCCTTTTGCAACAAAATGAGCGCTTCACTCAGATCGCGATACGCGCCTTGACGATCGCCACGCCTGCGTGTCAACAAGCCGATATGAAAGCGCGGCATGGCAAATTCAGGATCCAGGTAGATGGCCGCCTGGTCGTGTTCGATGGCGCCCTCGGCGTCGCCCGCGCCTTCTCGGCACAAGGCCAATACATAGTGTGCGCCGGCACTTAATTCGTCGCGCAGCAATAATTCGCGGCACACCGCTTCGGCCTGTACCAGGGCGCCGCTATGGCTGAGCGACACGGCTTTGAGCAGCAGCACATCGGGGTCATTGGCCTGTTCAGTAGGCAAGCCGCTGATTTGTTCAAGCGTCAGATTGAATTGTTCTCTGTGCAAGAATTCGAGTGCGCGATGCAAATCTGCGGTGGGGTGAGCAACAAGTGCGGCTGGCTTGATCGCGTCCACCTTTTGCTGTGGAATCAATGCATGGATACGGTCGGAGGCATCCTTAATCGTTGTGATCCAACTGGTATCCAATTTAGTCGAAGTAGGGTACCAGCTTGCCGGGAGTGGATTGTCGATGTTCGCGGCCGTCGTCAATTGCTCTTTGCGCTGGTAATAAAACGTTCCATGCGAATGACAAAGGTGGAAATCATTGGAAATCCCACGCAAAGTTTCAGCGTGACCAAGAAACAAGTAGCCACCTGGCACCATCGCCTGCGCGATGCGTCGAATGGCTGCCTGCATTTGCGCGGCGTTGAAATACATCAGGACGTTACGACAAAATACGATATCAAATCTGGTCGGTTGCCAAAATCCAGGGGCATCTTGAGATAAATTGCGTGCTTCGAAATGCACTGCACGCCGTATGACATCGTCCAGCACAAACAGATCGCCGTCGGATTTGAACCAGCGCGTTTTCAGATTGTCTGGGCATTCACGCAGGGACCAATTGGTATAGCTTGCCAGCGCGGCTTTTCGTAGCATCGCAGGATTCACATCTACCGCAGTGATGGCGATGTTTTCTGCCCACGCCGGGAAATATTCGCGCGCTGCGATCGCCAGCGAATAAGGCTCGTCGCCGGATGCGCAACCTGCTGAAAGTACCTGGATGCAGCGATCATTGTTGATAGCGGCTGCGCGTGTGGGGAGGGCGATAGCGCCATAGGCTTTGAATTGTTCGATATTACGTAGGAAATACGTTTCGGTGACGGTTAATTCCCGAGCCAGAGATCCGATCTCTTCAATTGTACGAACATCGGTGAGGCGATCCAGGTATTGTGCATAACTCTCCCCATGCGCAAGAACACGATTTTGTAATATTTTGGCAAGATTGCCGAATTTTGATTCGTCGAAATACAAGCCCAACAGATTGACAATGAGCATCTGAAAGCGACTTACTTCTTGCGAGTCGGGTGCGCTGATCATTGTGGTCCGCCGTGCAAGTCGAGTGCAGCCCAGGCCGCATCAGAAATCAGGTGCGCTGCCTGCAAAATCAGGATCAATTCGGCATCAAGGGTCCTTATCGTTTCGATTGCTCCGACGTCAACGGCACCTAATAACGGAGAAATTTCTGCCGTGGTTTGATTGCTTAAAAGACGCACGCCGATAACGTCATCGACGGCAAAGGCGACACGCCGAGCACCGAGCTTGAGTGTCACGAAACGCGTATGAACTGGATATTTCGTAGAACCGAGTAAGCAGGCCACATCAAGCACCGGCACGACGCTGCCGCGAATGATCGATACGCCGAGCAAGAAAAGCGGCATGTCCGGCACGGGTTCTATCGGCAATGATCGCATCGTTTCTGATACGCTCTCAACAGGCAACGCACATAGACGCAGATCACAATGGAAGAGCAAAAATAACGCAGGTCGCGAATTGTCCTCTGGTCGACTCATGATTGTCTCCCTGCTGAGTATTTGATGCGTCGTACGATTTTCCCGGAATTGCCAATGGTCTTTCGAATACGCTAATACAGAGATGACAATACTACGTGAACTTTAGCAACTATGAATGAGCGATACGTTCACTGTCAATCAACTTGATGCTGGTGAGTTCAAGCATTTCTTTTCAATGGAAAACATACTTCGTAGTTTCAATTGCATTAATCACAACGAGGTCCCATCTTGAGTAGTACTATCATCGGCGAATGAGTGCGACGGCTGTCGTAGCGGGCCGACATTAGGCAAGCTGCCGCGGCGAAATGTGGGCCGTTCTGGTTGCTCGCTAGTGGCTGACAGTACACAGAATCCAATCAATACATTTGAAAGACCGACATCATGCTTACCCGTCATCCGCATCTGCTTGAAGTGCCGTTGAAATCGCTGCGGCCGACCCAACTCACGGTCGGACTTGCCGAAGTCGAGAGAAAACGCCAGTCCTGGAAAAATCTTCATCCTGAAGCGCGCCAGAGCTACTTGGAAAACCATTGTTTTCCAGGTGTGCTAGGTCCCAAGGATCATTACTTCATCGTCGATCACCATCATCTCGGCCTGTCCCTGATGGAAGAAAATATCAAAACAATCAAGTTCATGCTGCTGAAGGATCTGAGCGCACTGAGCGTCGATGAGTTTTGGGTGGTGATGGATCATCATCAATGGGTTCATCCCTACGACGCCAATGGTAAGCGTTGCGATTTCGATGCAATACCCAAAAAACTCGTAGAATTAATCGACGATCCTTATCGTAGCCTCGCCGGTGAAGTCAGACAGGCGGGCGGATTTCCGAAAGAGCAGCAGCCGTTTTCTGAGTTTTTATGGGCAGATTTTTTTCGCCGCAGAATTCCTGTCAAGATGATTACGCATCAGCCGAGCCAGGCCTTGAGCGCCGCCATGCAGTTGGCGCACAGCCAGGCGGCCGCACATCTGCCAGGATGGAGTGGTCAAGTGGCAGGCGTCACACATTGATGCACAGGTTCTTGTGGCAGAAAGAACGACAAGGAAAAATCAGCGCAACTTGGTGCGCTGATCGTGCCCACGCTACCTAGCGTAAAACGTTGACGCTAGTTGATGTATTCAAGTGCAGTAGGGCAGGCAACGGCGTTGGTTTCTGGATGGTAGTTATGGCGCACTGCTGGCATCAAGATCAATATCAAGACGGGGCAGCATCACATTGCGGCTGCGTAGCCATGCGTGGTCTGCAAGTGCCAGCATTTCTCGATCGCCTCGGCTATCACCGTAGGCGTACATTTCTTGTGGTGGATGACCATCAAACCATTGTTGCAGCCGTAGCACTTTCTGCGGCCCCCAACAATTCTGCGTAGCCAGACGTCCGGAGAAGCGTGCATTGACAAATTCAAGTTCGGTCGCAAGAACCGCATCAAAGCCCGTATCTGTCGCCCAATATTTCAGATACAGCGACGGCGATGCACTGACCAGAACAAGTCGATGACCGCGTTCCTTGTGTTCCTTGATTTTGACGACCATTTCGGGACGAATCAGGCGCGGTAATTTGTGCGCGACATACTGCCGCGCCATTTCTTCGAGTTCGGTTTGACTCAAGCCGCCGATGGTCGCAGCAAGAAAATGCACTTTTGCAGCGGCTCTATCACTGAAGCCGAGCAACATGCCGGCGATCCAGGGCGATGCGCATAGTGCAGCGACTGCAAATCGCCGAGTGCCGACGGCATAACGTAAAAAATCTCGCAAACTGTCGGATCTGGTGATGGTGCCGTCGAAATCAAAGGCGGCGACGATCTGGTTTGAGTGCATGGCAGGTTGCGATGATGGATTTTTCATTTTTTCAGTTCAGTGACTTGTGATCAGAGACGGGGATATTAAGCAGCGCGTGCAGCTCATACAGCGCGGGGAAGGACGGTGGATGACGGATTTACGCTTGATTTTGACACTTAGTCGCTATAGTAAAAAATAAGTAAAATGAGCAATCGAAGTGGGAGTGGATCGATAGTATGAATGTAAATCCCGCTCCAAATCACGCTCGCAAGACGATTGGCAGCGTAGGCAAACGTCTCTAGCCGTCCTCACTGCGGCCAAAAATTGAAAGGAAATGCAATGGAACTCAAACGCGTAGGAACCTTGACGTCAACCAAAGGTTCAGAGTCTACCTTTACTGGTCAGGTCCGGCTAGAAAAGCTGAGCACCCCGCCAGCACCGGCGCGTACCTCTTGTGTCAGCGTCACCTTTGAGCCGGGTGCGCGTTCGGCGTGGCATACGCACCCCTTGGGGCAAACGCTGATCGTCACCGCAGGATGCGGTTGGACCCAATGCGAAGGCGGGCCGATTGTTGAAATCCGCGCCGGCGACGTCATTTGGTGTCCGCCGGGTGATAAACACTGGCACGGTGCAACGTCGACAACAGCGATGACGCATATCGGCATTCAGGAGGCGCTTGATGGCGTCTCAGTGGTGTGGATGGAGAAGGTCACCGACGCCGAGTACATGGCGGGACCGCCGGCCGAGGCGTATCGACATCACTGCTGAACTGAGCGGTGATGAGGGCTATCGCGGTTCTCGTTGTGGTTCTCAGATGGCACATCCCTAGATCGATTTTTGCTTCACGCCAATCGAAAAACCAAGGCAGCTTGCCACTTGTTCAATCCGACCCGACGCTTTAGCTGCGGAGCTTGGTCGGACGCAAAAATACATGCTGTCGATGTTATATAAACTTACTTTTAAGAGACAAATTTACTTCGCTTAGTTACGCCATGTAATATATGAAATCCCATGCGGGTGATTTATCCCTCGTATCTCCACTAGTAGGATGACGTCACTAAATCACCCACACTGGAGAATCTGATGAAAAAAAGCATTATTGCTGGCCTGTTGGCCGCTGCCGCTAGTTTTGCCCACGCCGGCACGGTGCTGGTCGTGCTGTCGAATCAGGATCAACTGAATCTGAAAGACGGCAAGATCATGCAAACCGGCTTCTTCTTGAACGAATTGATGGAACCGGTGCAAGCCTTCGTCGAAGCGGGCCAAACTGTCGTATTCGCCACCCCTAGCGGCAAGGCGCCAACGGCAGATCAAAAATCGAATGATGTGAATTTCTGGGGTGGCAACGAAAAGGCGCGTCAAGAAAGTCTGGCGCTGCTGGACACGTTGAAGCTGACCTCGAAGACAGGTTCGCCGACGATCAGCTTGGCGCAGGTCAAGAAAATCGGCTACGACAAGTTCGATGCCGTGTTCGTACCTGGCGGCCATATTCCGATGCAAGAGCTGCTCAAGGACCGGCAACTGAGTGAACTGCTGAGCAACTTCCATGAACAAGGCAAGGTCACCGGCTTCACCTGCCACGGCACCATCGCCATGGTGTCGGCAGTGCCGGATGCTCGTGGCTTTGTGAGCGCACTGGAAGCGGGCAAGAAGCCGGCAGCGCCAGCCAACTGGATTTACCAGGGCTACAAAGTCACTGCCTTCACCAACGAAGAAGAAGAGCAGGCCAAAGGCTTCCTGAACGGCGGCCATATGAAACTGTTCCCGCAGGATGGTTTGGTGGCAGCCGGTGCCAACTTCGTCGAAGCCAAGGCTTGGAGCGAGAATGTGGTCGAAGACCGCGAAGTGATCTCCGGTCAGAACCCACAGTCGGCCAAGGCTGTCGCACTGGCCATGCTGGCAAAACTGAAGTAATTCAGCAAGACGGCAATGAAAGGCGTCATCGCGCATGGCGGGCAAGCCCGCAGTGCAGGTGGTGCGAATCTAGCCGCCAGCCGGCATCGGGTATATTGTTGATATGCTTGATCGCCGGCGGTTTTCCATGATGTTGAAGTGATGCAAAATTCTATCCGTGGGCAATCGGCCGGATGTATTTTTCGGCGGTTAGTCAAGCCAGCGTTGTTTGCTGCCGGCGTTCGAAATAGAAAAGGTTGACAATTGAGCATCCCTACTTTGCGCACATTCATGCCCGTCTGGCAGGGTTGGCTTGGAATTGCCATGGGCCTGGCAATTGCAGGCGCGGCAGGTGTAACAGGCGTAGCGGGGGCGTCACCGATCACGACGGATGCACCACCAATCACAAGTCTTGCCGATGGCCAGAGCGGTATCGTTTCCTTTGAATCGATTACCCCCAAGAATCCTAGAGATTTCATCTTGCGTTCGACTAGTGTCAAGACCGTGATTGCCGGGTCGCTGTCCTTGCCTGACACGATGGCCAATACAAATACAAATACGATCACCAATCCCGTTCCCGCCGTGATCATTCTGCACGGCAGCAGTGGCGTCAATCCTGGTGAGTGGGTCTGGGCCAAACGAATGAATGAATTAGGGTATGCCAGTTTCGTGGTGGACAGCTTCACTGGCCGCGGCATCACCAACACGGAAGAGGATCAAGCTCAGCTCTCCATGACAGCCGATATTGCCGATGCCTACGCAGCCTTGCGCCTGCTCGCTACCGATCCTCTCATCGATAAAAAAAGAATTGCCGTGATGGGTTTTTCGCGCGGCGGCATTGCCGCACTTTATTCCTCACTCGAACCCTTCCGTCATGCGATGATCGACGATGACCTTGGCTTCGCCGCTCATGTTGCGTTTTATCCATCGTGCAGCATTCACTACACGTCAGCGTACATGGATGGCGCACCTATTTTGATGCTGCTTGGCGGTAAAGATAACTATACCGCTGCGGTACCCTGTATCGACTATGCCAAGGATCTGAGCGCGCGGCGAGGGCAGGTGGTCGTGAAGATATATCCCGATGCCTATCACGGCTTTGACAGGCCGACGCGGTTGCGTGTTGTCCCGCGTGCGACCACGGCGCGCGAGTGTCATGGCAGCTATGATTTGGATGCCGCAAAACTGACCATGTTCGATCATGGTCAAGCGCTCTCAGGTAGGGAAGCCGCGCTTGAATCCAAGCGATGCTTAAGCTATGGGGTCACGCTTGGTGGTGATCCGCAGGGCCGCAAGCAAGCGCCCATTGACGTTGAAGATTTTCTCAAATCGGTGTTTGGGGCAAATAAATAGTCACGACGAGAGTAGGCTTCATCAGTTTTCTGAATGACTTTCTGGTTGGCACGCTTCCCCAAATCTTGGCAAGCAAGTCAGGGTGGCGGTGTTGGTTGCTCGCGGTAGGCGTTCGGGCGCCGCAAATGCGGATATTTGACGATATGGCTCAACGCGACCGCGGCTGCAGCAAAGCCGGATACTGCACCCAAACCCAAGGCCCAGCGTGGTCCCAGTGTATCGGCCACCCAACCCACCAGTGGCGCACCAATCGGCGTCGTGCCGACACCCACTGCCAGTCGCAGCGCCATGACGCGTCCCCGCATCACCGGATCGGTCGAGAGTTGCAGCATGCTGCTGGTCGCATTGGTAAACGTCAGCGCCGATACGCCAATGACGACCAAGCTGACGCCAAACATCCAGGCGCTGGGCGCGAGCATGGCCAATACAAAGCCACTGCCGAACAATGCGGCACCGAACCACAACAGTCCGAAATGGGGCCGCTCGCGTCCCGTGGCCAGCAGTGCCCCAAGCACCGTGCCGACTGCCATGACGCCAGTCAATAGACCGTATTGGCTGGCATCACCATGAAATACATTGACTGACATGGTCGAGATGAAAATCGGAAAATTCAGGCCGAAGGTGCCAATCAGGCACAGCATGCATAAGATCGCTTTCAGGTCGGGACGTAACCAGACATAGCGAAAACCCTCGACCAGGCTGCCAGGAGCGCGTCCGGCGCGGATATTGTGCTGTAGTTCGTGGCGCCGTAACAACTGCAGCGAGCCGAGCACTGCCGCAAATGATGCCGCGTTACACAAAAATGCCCAGCCACAACCGACTGCGGCAATCACCAACCCGGCCACCGCCGGACCAAGCATCCTGGCGATATTGAAGGACATCGAGTTGAGTGCTACCGCATTGCTCAGGTCATTTTCCCCCACCAGGTCCGAGACAAAAGTCTGGCGCGCCGGCGCATCGAGTGCCGACACACACCCAGACAAAAATGTCAGCAGGTAGACCTGCCATAAGCGGATCAGTCCCGAGATGCTCAACAGACCTAATGCCAGAGACAGTATGCACATTGCAAGCTGCGTTGCGATCAGCAGCCGGCGCCGGTCAAAACGGTCGGCCGCATATCCACTCCAGGGCAGCAGCAACAATTGCGGCCCGAACTGCAATCCCATGATGACACCGACGGCAGTCGCACTATGCTCCGTGAGCTGTGTCAGGACCAACCAATCCTGTGCGGTGCGTTGCATCCACGTACCCACATTGGATACCAGTGCACCGATCGTCCAGACACGGAAATTGAATACCCGCAGCGCACGGAAAGTGGCGATCGCCATCGCCTAGGAACCTGACAAGCGGCCACCGTGAAAGCGCCCAAACAGATGCGCCGCCAGCCATCCCATGAGCAGGAAACCCGCGCCGGCAGATAATGCATGATCGGCCATCCGAAGATCGAAATGGCCTACCTGGACCAACAGCAGGTAGGCCACGATGAGGTTGGCAAAACCCCAGAACACATTCACCGTCGATGAAGAAAGTCCTTCCCCATGCGGCTTGGCAAATGGACTTTGAAAGGCTCGCCCCATCATGCCACTGACAAGGTGGGGGATAGCGTTGGCTAGAAATGCAGCCCCAAAGAAATACGCCAGATCATATAACCATGCCATGCTCACTCCTTGTTATCCAACAACGTAATAAGTGCCATCGAGGAACCAGTCTCTCCCAACTTTGGAAAAATCCGGGTCACACTATGGGCGTGTGCTTGTGCATCGCCATCGGTGATTGCATCAATGGCAAAACTGAGATTGAATCCGAGCTCGTAGGCATGACGTGCGGTCGCCTCCACACCGTTGCTGGTGGCGATGCCAACCAGCACAATCTGCGTGACGCCCTGCTGCTTCAGATAAGCCTCCAGGTCCGTATTGGTGAACGCACCCGGCGTACGTTTGGTGACGACATGGTCCTGCGGCTGTCGATTCAGTGCCGGCAACAGCTCAGCAAAGTCTGGCGCAAACGGCTCCGCACGCAGTGCGCGTTCAGAACGTCCCGGCGGTTTGCCGGCTACATTGACCAGCACCACCGGCAAGCCATGTCGCCGAAAGGCGTCAATCAGAGCGCATGCGCGCGCGACAATCTCGGACAATGGATGCACCAGCGTGAGTGCGCTCATGCCCTGTTGCAGGTCAATGACGACCAGTGCAGTTTGTGGATCAAGTGTGGTAATGGGCATCGTATTTAGCTTTCCATTGTTCTGACGTGAGAAAACCGCGGCCGGCAGGAGCCCGGCTGTAAAAAATATCAAATAAAAACGCTTAGACGTCGCCCAAGCGTTTGATCAGCGTAGTTGCAGCGATCAAAGTCTGTTGTTCATCGGGGCCCAATTTCGCGATTGCCGCCAGCAACCATTGCTGCTTGGCGATGTTGCGCTGACGTCGAACTGCCACACCTTTGTCGGTCAGGGAAAGCAGCAGCTGGCGTCCATCGGTCGGATGCGGCCGGCGTTCGATCAGGCCATCTTGCTCCAGATCGGCAAGGGTTGCCCCCATGGATTGCGGCTTCACCGACTCCAGACGTGCCAGTTCGGCGGTAGTCATCGGCCCGCCCCGATCCAGCCTTGCCAGTGCCGAGGTCTGCGACCAGGTCAGGCCTGCATGGTCCACTTCCTGGCGCAGCCGTCGCAGCAATTGGCCAATCGCCAAGGTCAGATCGACCACAGCACCTTCCAGATTTACGGGGGGCTCAACGTGTTTAGTCATGAATGTATGTTACAAGTAAACAGGCTAACTTGCAAGTTTACCTGCTTATATTGAAGTATTGCAAATGAGTAACTAGCGAAAGGGATACGCTAAGGTTTGGCTACGGCCTTAGGAGGCAGCGCTGATCAAAGCAAAAAATGCTGTATATAATTACAGTTACAAAGAGAAAAGAAAGGTGGACCCAATGCTTGACCACATGACGTTCCGCGTCAGCGACATCGCAAAGACCAAATCTTTTTATGAGCCCATTCTTCATACGCTAGGCTATCGCGTTGCGTATGAAGGTTTTCATGGTTTCAATGCCATTGGCTTTGGCTTTGGCTACATCGATCCTACGCAATCTGGTGGTGAGAAAATCGATACCTGGTTTGTGGATGGACCGTCCCCCCATGGAGGTGCTGCGACCACGACTGGATGCCACCTTTGTTGGCATGCTCAGGATCGAGCGAGCGTCGATGCTTTTTATGCCGCAGCATTAAAAGCTGGCGCTAAAGACAATGGGGCACCGGGCCTGCGGCCACATTACCATCCTCACTATTACGGTACTTTCGTGATTGATCCAGAAGGCAATAATATTGAGGCCGTTTGTCACTTACCAGAATAGGCTCTCTTGAGGACTTGGCGCGACAATGTGATCGAAGACCGCGAAGTGATGTCCGGCCAAAATCCACAGTCGGCTAGTAGGGGCGCCCTAGCCCTTGATAGTATTGGCTGAACTGAAGTAATTCACAATGAAACACGTCACCTAGCGTTCCAGGCAGGCCTGGGCGCTAGGTGACGCGGATCTTAATCGACGGCCAGTATCAAGCTGGTCGAATGCGTTTCCTACGCATGGCGGTAAGGGCTGTTATGTCAGGGCTAGATACCGATAAATTCCAGCCTGACCTTCAGCGCTTGCGGTCATGATTTTTTCTGATCACGTTCGAGCGCAGTTTTGCATCCCGGGCATGATGTCCGATACCGGAATCATCAGAAAGTGGACCATGTCCGCCGTCAATAACAAAGCCTCTGACTATCTGCGGCACTTTCCTGAATAAAGGAATTTTGAAGATGGATTTCATGAACGCCTCCAGTGTGTACCTCGAACAACAATTAATGCACCGGCTCCACGCCGGCAACGTGCTGCGTGCCTGCCTGTGATGCCAACGATACTGCAACAGCAACAGCTGGGTTCATGCTATCGACCATCGCGCTAGGAATCAGGATCGTCGTACCACGCTCCTTGGTGGTTTCATAAATGATGTTCATCGCGCGCAATTGCAGAGCGGTCGGTTGGCCGGCGTATATTTTTGCCGCAGCAACAAATTTCCCGGCGATTTCAGCTTCTGCCGATCCGAGAATAATGCGTGCCTGCTTTTCGCGCTCAGCTTGTGCCTGACGAGACATGGCATCCTGCAAAGCGACTGGAATCGCGACATCGCGAATCTCGACAGAGCTCACAGTAATCCCCCAGGCAACCGTTTTTTTACCGATACTCTCACACAATTGCTCATCAGCAAGTTTGCGATCCGACAGCAAGGCTGCCAGCATCGAAGAGCCAATCATTTCACGCAGCGATGTTTGCGCCACACGATCAATCGCCTGCTGGTAATTGGTAATGGCCAGCGCCGCTTTCTGGGCATCATAGACATGCCAGAAAATGACCGCATCGACATTCACCGGTACGGTGTCGCGCGTGAGCGCCTGTTCCGCATTAAATGCAGTGGTTTGGATCCGTTCATCGATGATGGCGACAATGTTGTCGACAATTGGAATGATGCTGAATAGCCCCGGTCCTTTGACAGCGTGCAGTTTGCCGGCACGCAATATGACGAATTTTTCCCAGGTGTTGGCCATCTTTAAAGACAGCATGACGACGCCGCCCGCCACACAAAGCAGAACGCCGGGCGCCTCATAGCCGCTGTATGCAACAAGCGCACCAAGCGCGACCAATACGGCAACGATGGAGGAGGTGATCTGATTCATGGCAAGCCTCGCTTTCCAAAAGTGATACGATCAATTCAATACCGAACTACTGCATCAGCAGTATCGTAAAACGATGGTTCTTGTCTGTACGCCAACCCACATAGCGTACACAGATGATCGGGCCCGACAACCGCGGAGGTACCAATGGATGTGCATCCATATCCGCAGCAAAACCAGTTGCTGGCGGCCTTGCCGGCAGCTGACATGGCGCGCTGGCTAGCGCAGTTGGAGTTGGTCGATATGCCGCTTGGAGATGTCTTGTACGAATCTGGTGGCAAGTTGAGTCATATCTATTTTCCAACCACATCGATTGTGTCGCTGCTGTATGTGCTGGCAGATGGCGCTTCGGCCGAAATTGCGATTGTCGGGCGCGAAGGTCTGGTCGGTATTTCACTCTTCATGGGTGGAAAATCGACACCCAGCCGTGCCGTGGTTCAAAGCGCCGGTCAGGCATATCGACTGAGCGCGCAGGTAATGCTGCAGGACTTCAATCGCGGCGGGCCAGTATTGCATTTATTGTTGCGCTATACGCAGGCGCTGATCACACAAATGGCACAAACAGCAGTCTGTAATCGCCATCATTCGCTCGATCAACAGTTATGCCGTTGGCTGCTGCTGAGTCTGGATAGACTCGATTCCAACGAGCTCAAGATGACGCAAGAATTGATCGCCAATATGCTGGGAGTACGGCGCGAAAGCGTGACTGAAGCGGCTGGTCATTTACAGGATGCCGGATTGATTCGATATCATCGCGGTCATATATCGGTGCTGGATCGCGTAGGGTTGGAGCGCCGCACCTGCGAATGTTATGCCGTAGTCAAGAGAGAATATGAACGCTTGCTGGCTGCGCCATTTGGCGCCTGCCCATGACGTTTTTGCATGCCATCAACATCCGGAAATAGTCACAGAGCGCTACGGTTGAACGGCCATGCGTTCTGAGCAGCTTTGCACCTGCCTTGTTGCCGGCCAGATGGCGAGCAAGTTTATCGGACATGGGACGGTGAACAACCGAAACGCTCTCGAAAACGCACAGAAAACCTCGACGTTGCTTGATAGCCGCAGTCTTCAGCTACCTGCGGAATGCTCCTGCTTGTGGTCTGCAATAACGTCATGGCATGATGCATGCGCACCTCCAACAATAGCGCATCAAAGCGCAAGTTTTCGGCGGCCAGTCGTCGCCTGAGCGTCGCTTCGCTCATTGCCAGTGCGCGACCGGCTTTTGCGGTCGTCCAATGTTCGCCAGGAGAATCGATCAGTACGCTCCTTAAAAGATCGCCGACAGATTGCTTGGCGGGGCGTGAAAATAATATGCCGCGATCAGCCAATGCGATCAAAAGACCGATCAGGCGATGCATCAACGCGCGCTCGCTGACCCGCGCGGCATCCATGCCATGCATGCAATAGTTCAGGGTTTCCGCTAGATCATCGTCAAGATTGAGCTCGCGACAATAGGTGACCGGAGAGCACGCCGCATCTCCCGGTTCGTGCCGTTTGTAAAATTCCAGCAGCACTTCCGGTGAAAATGCGAGAAATAGCGAGCGAAAAGTCAAATCCGCGCCGCCCGGCGTCTTTTGAATATCCGCGCACACATGTTGTGCCACCGCCATGAGCCTTGATGATGCCTCCAGGGACGCTATCTGACTACCATTATCAATAGTCAGTTTGCCGGACCAGACCAACAATATTGTCGCCTCAAAAAAACGAAAGCGACTGGCGTTTTGCGGCTTACGCAAGCATGGCTGTGCCAGCATGCACAAGCCACGTCGCGCAAGCGGCATGCCAGACGGCAGGACCCATTGACTACTGTCAGTTGAGCCATTGCCGAGCTGTTTAGTCTGGACCGACCGAACCGTTTGTGTGTCGCTACTTACCACGGCGTCCATCTGCTTGAAAGCATGTCTAACTTTACCGTACGTGCGGGTTAAGGGTATAGGTGCCGGTGAGTGTGGCTTCGCCCAACACGTGGTTGGCGATGGCGAGGCGAACGTTTGTGCCGTTCAGTGGAAGCGCTATCTCCAGGCGAGCAATATCAAGCGCATATAGTGTAAAGACATAGTGATGCATGAGCGCATCGTTCCATGGAGGGCAGGGGCCATCGTAGCCATAATAGTTCCCGCTCATATTTTCGTCGCCGGCAAACCAACTTGTATAGTCGTTGATGCCATGCGTCATGGCGCCGGCCGTTTCGGGTCCGACCTTTCCGCGCGGCGTCACGCCATCGCTATGACTACCCGCGACGATCTCACGCGTAGTCGCCGGGAGATCCAACAGCAGCCAGTGAAAGAAATCGACACGGGGCAGGGTTGCCGGCACCTCTCGATTTTCTTGGTTGACGTCGTCGCCACGACTCGGTACGTCCGGATCGTGGCAGATCAAGACAAACGATTTTGTGCCAGTCGGGACATCGCTCCAAGCCAAATGCGGATTGCGATTGCTGGACAGGGCGATATGGTTGATAGGGTCTATCACCGCGAACGCGAATTCGCCGGGTATCGCTGTATTGTCAGAGAAGCTTTCACTGATGAGTTTCATGGTGCAATCATTTTCTATAAAGGTCACAGAGGTGTCGCAAAATTATAGTCGGCAACAACGCATTTTTACTTACCAATCCGATCAAAAATAATGCAATTCCGATCAATCTGATTGGAATTGCATTAAGTCTTCGCTGTCATGATGTCTCGGCATAGCGCCCTCAGCAAATGGCATCCGAGCGGTTCCGAGTATTGCATCAGGCTGAATAAATTTACACCTTTGGCCGAAAAACTAATTTGTGGCCACCTGTATCAGCCCACCACTGTTATCGGCGACAGCCACCTGGTTTCTGCCGCCACGCTTGGCGTGATACATCGCCGCATCGGCCGATTGCAGTAGTGCGCTGGCCCCAGCCCCAGCCAATGTAGTCATAGCGACACCGAAACTCGCCGTCGCAGAGGCGGATTTTCCCTCATGTACAAACGCAGTACTTGCAATGGCTTGGCGCAATGATTCTGCCACGATCAGTGCTCCCTCCAAATCGGTGCCAGGTAGCAGCACGCAGAGTTCCTCGCCGCCATAACGTCCGGCGCTATCGATGATGCGCAGGCGTGTTTTCAATATCTCACCCACAGTACGCAAGATAACGTCGCCCATCGCGTGACCGTAACCATCATTGATTTGCTTGAAATGGTCCAAATCGAGCAGCAGCAGCGCCAGCGGTGAATCAAAGCGGCGACTGCGCTCATATTCGCTCTCCAATTTATCCAGGAATGCACGGCGGTTCAACAGTCCGGTGAGTGAGTCTTCCGTTGCCAGGCGTTGCATCATGACCAGCGCCTCTGCCATCTCTCGATCTCGCAACCTTAAATCCATCAAGGCAACCACTTGCCGCGCCAAACGAACCAATAAATTCTTGCACGCATCGCTGAGTACTGCAGGTTTGGTATCGAGCACACACAAGGTCCCAATACGCATGCCATCGCTGGTGACAAGGTTGGCGCCGTTGTACATTTGGTAGAAAGGTGGCCCCGCCGTGAGCGGGATGCATGCAGTCCGGTGATCCTGCCTCAAGTCTGGAATCGACAGCAGGACATCTTCCAGAATAGCCCAGGAACAGTAATCCAGGTCCCGTGGCGTTTGCGTGGCCTTCTTCCCGACGCTTGCCTTGTACCAGACCCGATCGGCGTCAACGAAAGAGATGAATGCGAATGGCGCGCCACACAATTGCGCCGCAATTTCCGCCAGCAAATCGAAATCTGCGTCGGCCGCCGTATCCAGCACGCCGTAACGGTACAACGCTGCCAAACGTTCGGCTTCGTTGTCTGGGCGCGGAATTCCTGCATGCGGGTCTAATGTCAAGCGGGTCTCCAGTTTGCCTAAAGAAAAGCCTTGCAGCCGGCTAATGCGGACACCGCGGAGCCTAGCTTTGGGGGGCAAGGGAGGTTAACCCGGGCTATTTTTGCATAAATATGAGCGAATGTGGAGAAGGGGCCTGCGCTTGCTGGACAACTTGGTGCTAATGCATCCAGTAGAAACCCGCACGGATATCGTTGACATGTTTTCTAGTTGCATGAAGCGGACAATATTTTCGGCATTCTTCATGGCGTCGTCATATTTAACAATGAATATAGAAGGCAACAATGAAAGCACTCATCTTGAAACGTTACAGCAAGAGCAAGCAACTCGTGTTCGCTGACATCCCGCGGCCGATGATCCTGCCGGACGAAATTCTCGTTCAGGTTCATGCAGTCGGACTCAATCCGATTGATTACATGATCCCGAAAGGAATCTTTAAATCCCTCCTCAAGTTTCAACTGTAAATTTACATACCGTTAAATTTTTCTAACTATCTGATTCATAAAGGAAGGGGACAAGTTTATTTCAAATCTTCGTTGAAACGAACAAATGTAAATCTATAGCTTAAATACTCATTTCACCTAAATATAGGATATGAAAGAACGTTTTTTTCGGGGCGTCATATTTTATGGTTCATTGCTTCGAACAAACATTAACCGACGGAGAACAGATGAATCAAGCGAGCTCCACCGCAGCTGGATCGGACATGGCCGCCCCTGTTGCTGAGCGCGTACAACAAACGCTGCGGCAGGTGGCCATCGACAAGCGCGCCAATCTCCTGTTGCTCGTCGTTGTCGCTGCGGCCATCTTGCTGCAGCTGTTTGCATGGCCATTCCTGCTGCAACGCTGGGGCGCGGTCGCACTAGGATTAGCCCTGCCGCTCGTGGTGCTGGCGCCGATGCACTGGGGTTTGATCCACGAGGCGATACACGGTCAGTTGCTGCCGCAGCGACGCCGCAACGAATGGGTCGGACGGATCTTGGCCATCGCCTATCTCTTGCCGTTCGAAGTAGTGCGATTCTCTCATCTGATGCATCATCGCTTCACACGCGAACCATTTGATCGACCGGATGTGTACGAAGGCACGACACACCGTCTGTGCGCCCGCATGATCTATTACCTGCGATTATTAGGCGGCCTGTATGTGGCGGAATTGGTGGTGCCGGTACTCGCATTCCTGCCGGGCCAGCTTGCGGGCCGGTTGCTGGCCCGAGTGATCAGCAGCGCAGGGCCTGAAGGCATGATCGTCCAGCGGCTCTTCGTTGGATTCGCCGGCGATCCGGCACGGCGCAGCCGCATACGGCGCGATTGGTTGCTGTCGTTGGCGCTGCATGGCGTCACATTCTATCTATACGGTCCCTGGTGGCCAGCGCTTGCGATCACCATGTATCTGCGCGGTGTATGGTTGTCACTGGCGGACAACCTGCCGCATTACGATGTCTTGCTCGACGAACCCGAACGAGCCCGCAATTTCTGCGTGCCGCGCATCTGGCAGAGGGTGCTGATGAACCATCATCTACACCAATTGCATCACCAGCACCCAACATTGCCGTGGACGGCACTGCCCGCACTTATGCGCGAAAACACTGCCTCATCGGCTGGCATCATCCATGAACCGTATTTTCGTACCGCATTGCGGCAGTTCGCTCGGTTTGGTAAGGTCAGGTCCACAACTTGAGGATTCGGCAGCCTTGACCAGTTCTGCCATTGCCTGCCTTGCCAAATGAAGTTTTTCATCGCCCATGCTGCGGGCCAGTTCCTGCTTGGCCCAAGTCCACACCGGGAACGCATCGACCACGAGTTGGCGTCCGCATGCCGTCAGCGCCAACCGCTTGCCCGCGCGCCCGCGTCCGCCTTCAGCGCGGACCAAATCTCGGCTCTCCAGATTTTGAACATTTCTGCTCAGCGTCGTCGGATCGACTCCGGCCTTGTTCGCAAGATCGACCAGCGTCGCTCCTGCGTGCGCACCGATCCCAACCAACAGGCTGAATTGCTCGGCCGTCAGCCCGAGCGGCTTGAAGCAGGCATTGTAATATCGCGTGAGTGCACGCGCCGTCGCCCGCGCCTGGAAGCCCGGACACTGTGCTGCGATGCCTTTCAACAATTCTGGATCAAAACCGTTCACGTCTACCTCCTTGACAAGCGCATTCTCAGATAATACTGTATATACATTATTAATGTGGGAGGGACGCAATGCCAGCATACGTACACGTCAATCTACGCGTCATCGACTCCGCCAAGCAGACCGCGCTCGCTCCACGCTTTCAGGCGGCGCTACAAGAGGCCGGTGGGAAGATTCTGCATTTCGGTCCTGTTGCGCAGATTCTGGAGGGGGATGAGGAGCCGCTGCCGATGGCTGGCGTGTTTGAATTTCCGTCTCTGGCCCAGGCGCAAGCCTTCTACCATTCCGAGAAATATGCGCCGATCAAGGCCGAGCGTCGGCAAGCCCAGCAAGCGCGCATGTTCATCGTCGAAGTCAAGTGATGCGTCCTTGCTGAGCTGTTTTACGGCCTCAATTTTAAAGATTCCCTTTGCCTCTCCTGCAAGGCCCGTTCATCGCCACCGCCTGACTGTATTTCGACCTTGCTCAGTTGGTGGCGGACGTTCTCGGCGATAATGCTGACTTGCCGCAGAATTGCCATGTAAACGCACTGCTTGAACTCCTCACGCGCGACCATCGGTGGCCAACGGCCGCGATTGCATCGATCTGGGCCTCAGGCTTGATGGCAAAGACGACGGCGCCGAACGCAAATCTACTCATTTTGAGCACTATTTTGGAATTCCCCCATGGAAATTAAGGTCAACTTTCTCGATAAGCTTCGTCTGGAAGCCAAGTTCGATGATTTCACACTGGTGTCCGACCAGCCTATCCGCTATAAGGGCGATGGCTCGGCGCCTGGTCCGTTCGATTACTTTCTGGCTTCGTCGGCCTTGTGCGCGGCTTACTTTGTGAAGTTGTACTGCGTCACCCGCAATATTCCTACCGAGAATATCCGCCTGTCACAGAACAATATTGTTGATCCTGAAAACCGTTATCAGCAGATTTTCAAGATTCAGGTTGAGTTGCCGGCAGATATCGAAGAAGCAGACCGGCGCGGCATCTTACGCTCCATTGAGCGCTGTACGGTGAAAAAAGTGGTGCAAGCCGGACCTGAGTTCATCATTGAAGAGGTGGAGAACCTGGATGCCGATGCGCAGTCCTTGCTCACCTTGAAGCCGGATTCTGACGCCAGCACTTATATTGTTGGCAAGGATCTACCGCTGGAACAAACCATTGCCAATATGTCGGGCGTGTTGGCGGCCCTGGGCATCAAGATTGAAATCGCATCCTGGCGTAATCTGGTCCCCAATGTGTGGTCGCTGCATATCCGCGATGCGCATTCGCCGATGTGTTTTACCAATGGCAAGGGATCGACCAAGGAAAGCGCTCTAGCGTCGGCCTTGGGAGAGTACATTGAGCGGCTCAACAACAACCACTTCTACGCTGGTGCGTTTTGGGGTGAGGACATCGCCAATGCGGCGTTTGTCCATTATCCGAACGAGCGCTGGTTCAAGCCTGGCCGTAAAGATGCACTGCCAGCAGACATTCTCGATGAGCATTGCCTGGAAATTTATAACCCCGATGGCGAGTTACGTAGCTCGCATCTGATCGACACCAATTCCGGCAATGCCCAGCGCGGCATCTGCTCGTTGCCGTATGTGCGGCAGTCGGATGGCGAAGTGGTGTATTTCCCCTCCAACCTGATCGAAAACCTGTTCGTCAGCAATGGCATGAGTGCCGGCAATACGCTAGCCGAAGCCCAGGTGCAATGTCTGTCCGAAATTTTCGAACGGGCGGTCAAGCGCGAAATTCTGGAAGGTGAAATCACCTTACCTGATGTGCCAAGCGAAGTGCTGGCGAAATACCCCGGCATCATGGCCGGAATTGCCGGCCTGGAAGAGCAGGGCTTTCCGGTACTGGTGAAGGATGCATCGCTGGGTGGGGTGTACCCAGTGATGTGCGTCACCTTGATGAACCCGAAGACCGGTGGTGTCTTTGCCTCGTTCGGTGCGCATCCAAGCTTCGAGGTGGCGTTGGAACGCAGTCTGACGGAATTGCTCCAGGGGCGCAGTTTTGAAGGCTTGAACGATTTGCCGCGGCCGACCTTTGAGAGCAATGCCGTGACTGAACCCAATAACTTCGTGGAACACTTTATCGATTCCAGCGGTGTGGTGTCGTGGCGCTTTTTCAGCGCCAAGGCGAATTTCGCGTTCGTTGAGTGGGATTTTTCTGGCCAGGGTGAAAACTCCAACGCCGACGAAGCCGCAAGCTTGTTTGGCATTCTCGACGACATGGGTAAACAGGCCTATATGGCGGTGTATGACCAATTGGGTGCGGTAGCCTGCCGGATTTTGGTGCCCGGTTATTCGGAAGTGTATCCGGTAGAAGATTTGATCTGGGATAACACCAACAAAGCGCTGTTGTTCCGCGCCGATATTTTGAATGTGCATGGTCTGGACAACGCCAGCCTGGAAGCACTGCTTGAACGCCTGGAGAACAATGAGCTGGATGATTACTCCGACATCGCCACCTTGATCGGCATCGAATTTGACGAGAACACGGTCTGGGGCCAGTTGACCGTTCTGGAGTTGAAGCTGCTGATCCATCTCGCCTTGCAGCAATTCGAGCAAGCGCAAGAGCTGGTAGGCGCCTTCCTGCAGTACAACGACAACACGGTCGAGCGCGGCTTGTTTTATCAGGCCTTGAATGTGGTGCTGGAAGTGCTGCTGGATGAGGACTTGGAGCTGGACGATTATGTGGTCAATTTCCGCCGCATGTTTGGCAGCCCGCGCATGGATGCGGTGCTGGGGTCGGTGGAGGGCGGTGTGCGCTTCTTCGGCCTAACGCCAACGAGTATGAAGCTGGAAGGGCTTGATCGACATCAGCGCCTGATCGACAGCTACCACAAATTGCATACGGCACGGGCCAAGGCGGCTACGTCCAACTAGGTTTAGAGCTACGTCTGCGATAAATTTCTTATTCGCCATTAATGATGCTTCGCTAAGGGATTTATCGGTGCCTAAGGAGGGCTATTGCGAAGCATCTTTGGTGCGCACATCAATGTACCGATTACCGATATTTTTTGAGGACGCACTGATCCATCTGGAGACTGACGGCACTCTGAATGCTTGCAAGATCAGGATAGGCGTGTTTGGGAGGAGGGAGGCGAACGCTGTGCATCCAAAATATCGGGAAGGATGGTCTCGATACAGTCGGCCAACGCCTCAACTCTCTCGCCCACTGTTCTTCCCAGTGAAGTCAAGGAATACTCCACGTGGGGTGGCACAGTTTCATAAGACTTCCGATGAACCAATCCATCAGCCTCCAGACGCTTCAAAGTCTGCGACAACATTTTTTCGCTCACGCCTCCGACCATTCTACGCAGCTCGCTGAAACGTCGAACCTCGCCCATCAGCACAATAAGCAGCAATACGCCCCAAGGACTCGTGACATGTTTAAGTACCTCACGACAAGGGCAATCAGTTGATGGGAGTCCTTCGCGACGGACTTGTGCCGAAAAGGACTCAGAAGCGATCAGTTTGGTTTGCGTTGCCATCTCGACACTAACCTTTCGGTACGTACTTACGAAAAGTAAGCTATTACATTATTGTAAGTGTCTTACTCAACCAACCCAAGGAATTTGTCATGATAGTTGTTACAGGAGCGACAGGGCAGCTCGGTCGTCTGGTAATTGAAAACCTTTTACGCACAGAACCCGCATCAAGCATCGTCGCTTTAGTTCGCGATCCAGCGAAGGCGGCAGATCTATCGATTCTCGGCGTCCAAGTCCGTCAAGCTGATTACACACAGCCTGCATCGCTTAGACAAGCGCTTACTGGTGGAGATAAGCTATTGCTTATCTCTTCGAGCGAGCTCGGACGGCGCGCCTCTCACCACCGCGCCGTAATTGATGCGGCGATTGATTGTGACATCAAGTTGATCGGATACACCAGCGTTCTCCACGCCAGTACATCGCCGTTGGGGTTGGCAGATGACCACGTTCAAACGGAGGCGATGCTGAAAGCGTCAGCCATCCCATTCGTGGTCTTGCGTAATGGTTGGTACACCGAAAATCACACGATTTCAATTCCAACGGCGCTGGCTAGCGGCATTCTGATGGGCAGCGCCGGTGATGGACGAATTGCCTCGGCTGCGCGGGCTGACTATGCCACCGCAGCCGCTTTGGCGATGACGCTTCCCGATCAAGCTGGACGGGTCTACGAACTAGCGGGAGATACTGCCTATACCATGTCGGAGTACGCGGCCGAAATCTCGCGCCAGTTAGGCAAGACAGTCAACTACATCAATCTATCGCCTGCGGAATACAAAACAGAACTCGTAGGCTTTGGTCTACCCGAACCAATTGCTGATCTGCTCGCAGATTCTGACAACGGCGCTTCGCAAGGTGGGCTTTTCGACGATAAGCACCAACTCAGCACATTGATCGGCCGACCAACAACGCCGATGGCGCAGACGATTGCAGCGGAACTTAAGGCCTAAATAATTGTTGGCTCATTGTCGCCAGTTGGTCGTATCAATGATTCATTCTTTTGTTCTTCACAGGAGGTTGCGGTGAGTATTCGTTTTCTCAAGATGGCCATTTGTGTCCAACCCCCAAAAATGTAAAATTAGCCTAATCCAACTCGCAGAACATACGTCGATTTGGTCATTTCTCCGGAGTTTTTCCGCACTTAAGCACCGTCATTTTACGTTTTTGGGGAAGATTCCGATCCCTCGTGGCTCTGATCGACACTCTGACCTTACCCCGCTGAGTGCGCCAATTGTTTCTAGCGAGGCCTCGGTCGGTTTAAGGGGATCGCAAGGATTCGTACAATTTTGGGTAATAAGCTTAAAAGTAATAAAGAATCAGGTTTTTATAACCAAGCCTATAGAAATTGGAGTCAATCCGCAAACGCCTTACCGAACTGCCGAGCCCGCTTGGTTTCGTCAGTATGCAGGTAAATCGATGTTGTCGAAATTGAGGCGTGGCGCAGGTTATCGCGGACAGCCGTCAGCTCCGCGCCACGCGCTAAGGCATGTGTTGCATGGGTGTGGCGCATCCAGTGTGGCGTCGCGCGCAACAGCTTTTCGGCCGCCGCCGGATGATCTGCTGCGATGATTTTCGCCGCCAACGCGAAGAATCTACGTATTACCTCCCACAAACGCGTCGCTGTGATGCCAGCATCATTTCCGTCCAGACTCCCGATCAATGGCGTTGCCGGGTTCCAGTGCATCCGGCTGACCGGCAGGCCACGCTCCAACAGATAACGGTCCAGCGCCGTGCGTGCCAGTGGTGGCAAGGTCACCTTGCCAGTCTTGTCGCCTTTCCCAATAACATGTAGCCAGTGATCGCCGGCAGCATCGACCTCGATGTTTCGCAAAGTGGCTTGGACCAGTTCACTGATTCGTAATCCGGTCGCATACCCGAAATCCAGCATGAACCGTAGCCGTTTGGCCGCCGCCGCTTCCCAGCCATACGACCATTCAAGTCCGTTGGCAATGGCACGGATCAGCAGCCATTCCCCTTCGGTGAAAGCATGGGAATGCTCCAGGGCTGTCGCGCGTTTGCTGCCGCGCACCTTGATACCGGCGAACGGATTGGCCAGCACATACCGTTGCTGGATTAGCCAACGAAACAGTGCACCCAGTACCGACAGCGTATGGGCAGTAGAACGCGCTGACAAGCCGCGCACGAATGGCCGCCACTGCGGCGACGACCTCGTTCGCGAGGGACCAATCCAGCGCTCACGTGGCGTTGGCCTGCGCAAGAAGCTGCGATAGTCCGTTGCATCTTCGATGGTCAGCGATGATAGCGCCTTGCCGCGTTCGGCGATTGCCCACAGGATCAGCCGTTCGGCCTCCCTGCGGTACGCGCGCTGCGTCGCTGGCGACTCGTGCAGCGCCAGCCAGGCCTGAACCGCTTCGTAATCATTACGCGCGCCCAGTGTACAAGTTTGCCGCGGTGCGCGGAAGGCACCGCTCGAGCCGTCTACTTTGTGCGGCAGTTCAAGCCGCTCCCACGGTACGACAACGCTTTGGCGCTCGACGACGATGAGTGCACGGGCGCGTTCGGTGAGTGCCGGGTAGGCTGCAAAGAATGTCTCGATCTTGTGGGCACTGGCCGGGCCAAGTCCTGGGATACTGCTCCACCACTGCCGCCGGCGGGGAATGCGCACAGTCAGAGCTGACAAAGTCATGATCCCGGCCGCTTGCAACGCAGCTACTGTGCGTGTTGGCAACCACAACGCGATGTCGTCACCTATCTGCGGGGATAGCGCAGGTAGCGATCGTAACATTTCAACTGCCTGCGCTGCTGCTTTGGCATGACGCGTACGTTGGATTGCGTCGCACTGAAACACGGCCATCAGATCCGTGCGCTGCCGGTTACGCGCAAAATCTGCCAACTGGCGCCGAATTTTTCCTACGACAGCGCGTGCCGATTTTCCGCTACCCAGCTGGCCCTGCAGGTAGCGCTCAACTGCATCGCGTGATGAGGCCCCTTCGTACCAAGCGCGCAGGGCTGCTAGCGCTGCTGGCGTCGGGTAGTCCAGTGCAGCCTCTGGTTGGGGATCGATGATACGCGTTTTCATAAAAGGGAGTTTGATCTATAAATAGCTCTACCGTGATAATAACTCTTATCTCAATATCTATAACAAACATCATTATTATCTCCATATGGACATCAAATTTAAGGAATACGTTCCTATTTGATCTAACGGAAGTTCTTGACGCATATCAGCTGCAGATTTACCGATCGACACCGGACGAATCAATTCCGGTGCGTCGTCGGTCAGATACCCAGCGAGTCTCGATCCGATTCGCCAGAAGAAATGATGGTACTCAAGAAGTCGCTGCCAGCGCCCGCAGCGCGGCATGGTGCGCGTGTATTGCAGTAGTATCAAAGAGAGGCACCGATGAATCCAGTGGCCCTACTAGCAGGGAAATTTCGGTGCAGCCCAAAATGATCGCCTGCGCACCTTGCTCTACCAGTTGCGTCATCACGCGGCGATATTCGGCGCGCGAATCTTCGTTTACCTTGCCCAGGCATAGCTCTTCATAAATAATCCGATGCACCACATTGCGATCTTCCAGCGTCGGAATTATTACCTGTAAGCCATGGCGCGCGCGCAGCCGTTCCTTGTAAAAGTCCTGCTCCATGGTGAAGCGAGTGCCAAGCAAACCTACTGTCGAAAAACCGGCCTGCGTAATTTCCTGCGCAGTAGGATCAGAGATGTGGAACAAAGGAATGTGCACCGCGGCTTCGATCTCGGATGCCACTTTATGCATGGTGTTGGTACACAACACCAGGAAATCCGCTCCGGCTCTCTCCAAAGCGCGCGCGACATTGGCGAGTATGGCACCTGCTGTCTGCCAGTCACCGTCAAGTTGCAGCCGTTCGATCTCGTGGAAATCGACACTATAGAGAATGATTTTCGCTGAGTGTAAGCCGCCCAGTTGCTGTTTGACGGTTTCGTTGATTTGCTGGTAGTAGGGCACAGTGGATTCCCAGCTCATACCGCCGATAAGGCCGATGGTCTTCATAAAAACTCTCCGATTACAATAATTTTCCTGTTTTCTGTGTGTAGCACAATCAGCAATAATATGCGGGCAGAAAACAACATTTGACACTAGAAATTCCGGCCAGCCCGCCTTCAATGCGTCTGGATTCATCCTCAACTGGTTCTATGCAATATCGAATCATTATTACCCAAGACTTCTGCATCAAAACAGTAGTAAAGGGAAGAAAACGTCCTCGCGAGATCGATCGATTGCTTCCGAATCCGCTCCGACGGTCCGGTCGTTAAGACCTCGAACACGAGAGTAGCGATCGCGTCTAGGGCGGTGGCGTCATACCGCTTTCTTGCGATCAACTGAGTGCCGAATCGCAATCCCGACTCGGCATTAAAACGTTTGTCCGAAACCCACTGGGTACCAGCCAAAATATGACAGGCTTCCAGATTACGCATCGCACCTTGACTAGCGTGGTTTGTTCCGATGGGAATCAGCATATGATGGAGTCCCGCTCCATCGGAGCGTTCCAGCACCGTTATGCCCCTAGCTTTGAGGGAGGCATGCAAATAGTCCGCACTCCAGACCATTCTGCTGGCGTAGTCCGACATATAGCGCTTGGCCTCTGCACAAGCAGTCGCCAGAGCGAGTAGCCGTGTCGCATCGTAGTTAGACGCCAATTGAGGGCACACGATCGGTCGAAGCGTTGTCGCATGTGTAGTATCGCGGCCAAGAATTATCCCGCCTGGCGGGCCACCAAAAGACTTGTATGTGGACGCGGTGATGATTTCGATTCCTGCATCAAACGGACTACGCATCTGGCGTCCGACAATCAATCCGGCAACATGCGAAGCATCGTAAGCCACGGTTGTACCAATAGATCGGGCGCGAGCAATAAGTCGCTCGGGATATCGTCCGTTTAGCGCCAGCGTCGTACCCAGCATCAGCAATCCAGGCCGGGTTTTCTCGATCAATTCACACGCTGCGATCTCATCTACGGTAATGCCGTCACTTTCGAACGGAATCTCGATTACTTCGATGGCTAGCAGTTCTGGTGTGCCGTTTTGCAAATGGCTAACATGCCCGAGGTTTGATACGGCGGTCGACATAAGTGGAGCGCCGTTGCCACAGAACGCCCGATAAACTGCGAGGTTTGCCAACGTTGCGCTGGGAAGTCTGACCTCAGCCCACGTTGCGTTGAATAGGGCTTGCAATTGGTGTTCGACAAGTACTTCTAGCGCGGATATCGACGTCGTACCCGGTTGATCTTTGATCCACGGCCGCCCCATTGCTGGCATAGTCCCCATGCTGCTACCAAGCATCATCTCTACTGCCCAACTCGCCTGATTTGTGCCAGCGTAAAGAACAATACTGTCATTATTTAACTGCGTGTGTGTGTCAGACAGTCTACGGATAAAAGCGAATATATCCTCAGCTGACAGATCGCTGACAGCAAGTTCCGACATTGACCGTTCAGTAACACTCAAAGCGTCTGGCAATGCCCGCATATCAGAGTTTTCAAACATTGTTCTCGGCTCTCATTGTGAATGATGTGGCAAAACAATAACGTCAGCGGTCGGAAATCGTTAGACATAACCCCTATTATGATTTATATTTTAATCGATAATTGGAAATATAAATTCCGAAAAACGGAATAAAAGAAAATTGTTATATATACGAGCGCTGCTGAGTCTCTCCAGTCCAATATCGTCTGCACTCGATGTGGGCAATCAGCAAGTGGAACTCATCGCAGGCTTATCTGGAGCACCATGTCAGGTTTACCCTCGACGGTTGCTACCATCAGGTAACGGGAAGTGCAGGCCGAGCCCTCGCTTGAATTAGCAGCTCTGTACTGGGTAGCATGGTGGCAATAGCACCACTTCGGTCAATATGTTGTGCGGTAGCAATATACGAAAGAATCAGGAGGAAAATTACATTGGAAGGTCAAGATTTATTAGTTGACAGCCCACTCGCGCGCGCCTTTGCAATTCTTGACTTTGTTGCTGGCCAGGGGCGGCCGGTCCAGATTACCGAAATTGCTGTCGCGATTGGCGTGCCACCGCCGACCGCACATCGATTGACCATTAATCTTGAAGAACGGGGCATGCTTCAACGCGCACTTGGATCTCGAAAATTCGTGCTCGGTCCCGCTATGATTAGTCTCGCGTTCAAGACGATCACATCTGTAATCAACGATGCAAAGCCGCGCTCTATTCTGATGGGCCTTTCTGAGCGGATTTCTGAACAAGTTGAGATCGCTATCGTACGCGATAATCATGTGGTGTTTATCCAAACAGTGAAGCCCGCACACGCTGCTGGATTGCAGATTGTTACCGGAACAAAAGCTCCACTTCACTGTACGTCGTCTGGGAAGATATTTTTGTCTCGCTTGACATCGGCGCCTCGAGAAAGGTTAATTCGATCGCTTCCGCTGGAACGTTATACGCAGACCACAATCACTAACGCCGATAGTTTGTTAAAGGAACTGACGACTGTCAGGCAGCGAGGTTGGGCGACAAATAATGAAGAATTTAATTCAGGAATTGTCGGTTGTGCGGTGCCTATTCTGGGCAATAAAGGTATTTTTATCGCAAGTCTTGGTGTATCGGCACCAATCGCGAGAGTCAATCTCGATAAGGTCGAAAACTTTGTTCCGCTGCTACAAGTGGCAGCTAAAGAAATCGCCAACGAAATTCTTTCCTCCACGCGAACCTCATAGACAGGATAAACCATGAAATCCAATCATCTAATTGTATCCGGCCGCGCCAAACTGGCTGTTGAAATCGTTGGTAGTGGCAATCCGGTCATCTTCGTGCATGCTCGTGTCGCTGATAAACGTATGTGGGACGCGCAACTGGATGGTATCGGCGTTACCAATAAAGCTATCGCCTATGATCGACGCGGTTTTGGTGAGACCCACGCCGAACAGGAAGATTTTTCTGCAGTCGCGGACTTGATGACTGTAGTTGACTCCACAACGAACGGCATGCCAGCGATTCTTGTTGGATGCTCACAAGGCGGTGGAATCGTGCTCGACACAGTTCTTCAACATCCATCACGTATACGTGCACTCGTTCTCATTGCGCCAAACGTGACTGGAGCGCCCGAGGCGATCGGCGTACCCAACATCGAGAGCCTACTGATGCAGCAGAAGGAAGCTGAGAAGATCGGGGATTTAGATAAGGTGATCGCGATTAGAACTCGCCTCTTCCTAGATGGACCACTGGGGCCCCAAGGTCGCGTCACAGGTCAAGCTCGCGAGTTGTTCGTCAATATGAACTCAGTTGCCCTCGGGTCTCCGCCGACAGGAGTGAATCTTGATACCGCGCCCGCCTACGATCGTTTAGGGGAAATATCGGTGCCATCGCTTGTGATTTGCGGTGACCTTGACCTTCCTCATATTCGAGAAAGAAGCCGTCATGTTGCGGAGACTGTATTGAATGGGTCGTACCATGAATTGTCTGGCGTCGCCCATCTGCCGAGTCTGGAGCGGCCGGCATATATCACAGGCCTCTTCGCGGAGTTCATAACTCGTTGCGCCATCGATTGATTGATATCGGTTTAGTGCGCAATACGATATGTCGCAAAGACGATGTAATTGACAGGGGGCGGTGTTTTCTTTAACCTTCGACAATCCCACTATCGTTTCCAGAATGGCAACCGAATCCCATCGTCTGTCGATCCTCAGTGATCAGGAAATTGAAGACCTCTACGGCCTGCCGAAATTTACTGACGAAGATCGTTTGCTGTATTTTGATCTGAGTCCCGCCGAGAAGACGGCAGCCGGCGCAATCAAGACTGCGTCGGTGGCGGCCTTTTTCATAGTAGGCCTGGGCTACTTCAAGGCCAAATGCCAGTTCTTTTCGTTCGAAGCACAGGACGTGCAAGACGATTTGCGCTTTGTGGTCGAGCTTTATTTCCCAGGTCGGAAATTGGAAGATTCCAAGTTGCCGTCTCGCCCCAGTCGCGGCATGCTGCAAAAGACCGTGCTCGATCTGTGTCAATACTGCGTTTGTGGTCCAGCGGAAAGAACAGAGCTTGAAGCCAAAGCTCAACGCATCGCTATGCTGTCGACGCAGCCTGTATATATCCTTCGAGAGATGCAGCAGCAGCTGTCCATCGGCCGCATTGTCGCTCCTTCATATACGTCGCTGCAAGATATCGTGGGCCGGGTTGTGTCTGGCGAGCGAACCCGCATCATCGGCCTTCTCAATGAAGCGCTTACTCCGGCAGTGGAGCAACGGCTCAGATCGCTCCTAGAAGCAGACGAACAGGTTTACAACATCAGTGCCCTAAAAAGAGAAGCTAAAGACTTTACCTATGGCGAACTACGCCGTGAAGTCGCGCGCCGTGACTTTTTCGAGTCACTGCATGATTTCGCCGGGACGTTTCTGGTGTCCGCCGGGCTCTCACAGGAAAGCAGCAAATATTACGGATCACTGGTGAAATTTTACACAGTCTACAAGCTACACGCATGCAAGCTTCGAGCGCGCAGCTGTATCTCCTATGTTTCGCGTATCAGCGTTTCCGCCAAATCAACGACAACCTCACCGACGCGTTCATTCATCTGGTGGGTCAATACGAAAAGCAAGCCAAGACCCAGGCCGACGCCGCAATGCAGAAAGCGCTTGATGATGCACTGGAAAGCCTGAAAGCAGCTGGGCAAGTCTTGGAATTGTTCGTCGACGATTCGATTCTACCGGAAGCGCCATTTTCGGATGTTAGGCAGAAAGCCTTCGCCTTGCTTGAACGCGAACAGTTTCCGATCGTGTCGGATTACATGAAGAAGATCGCCTTCGACAAGGCCACATTTGAGTGGGCCTATTACGGCACGCTGTCGAAGACTTTTAAACAAAATTTACGCCATTTGTTTGCTGGATTGGAGTTCGCCGGTCGGGTGGAAAACGCACCGCTGGTGAATGCAATCGAATTTCTACAGGACCTGTTTAAGCGCGACAAGTCGCCGCGTCAAACAGATCCAGCGGCATTTCCCACTGATGTCATCCCCAAACACCTACAACGATACCTGTACGTTCCATTGGAGAGCGATCGCCGGAAAAAGGTGCTGGACCCGGACAAATTCGAATTCCTCGTCTATCGCTTGCTGCGCAATGCATTAGAGGCGGGTGACGTGTTTGTTCAGAAAAGCACGGAATTTCGTCGCTTCGAAGACGACTTGATCAGCGATGACAGATGGCGCAACAGGGACGCTGTGCTGCGCGAAGTGAATTTGCCTATCCTTAACACGCCAATCGAGGACACGCTGGCGGCGTTCCATGAATCGATTGAGGGACTTCTTGTAAGTGTAAACCGGCGCATTGACGACGGCGAGAACAAACATATCAAGTTCAAGGGGAATCGCGAAAAACGCAAATGGAATCTGCTTTACCCGGCCATTGAAGAGTCGGTCAATAGCCCATTTTATAGTCAACTACCGGGTATTGGCGTGGCCGATCTATTGTGGTTTGTCGCCGGTGAAACCAATTTTTTATCCGGATTCACCCACGTCCTAGACCGGTACGTGAAACACGACCCTGACCCGCGCGAAATACTGGCGTGTATTGTCGCAATGGGCACAAACATGGGTCCCTGGCGAATGGCCGAGGTATCCGGCATGAGCCACGCGTCGTTGCTGTCGACCTCTCGCAATTTCCTCCGACCGGAGACGCTGCGGACGGCGAATGATGCCATCACCAACGCGATTGCTAAGTTGCCGGCGTTTCACCTGTACGACATCCGCGAGGAAATGCATTCGAGCAGCGACGGGCAGCGCATTGAAACTCAGATCAATACGATCAACGCACGCTATTCCCCTAAATATTTCGGCCTGCAAAAAGGTGTAAGCAGTATCACGCTGGTCGCCAATCACGTGCCGGTCAATGCCAAGATCATCGGCACTCACGAGCATGAAAGCCATTACGTTTTTGACTTGCTGTACAACAATACGTCAGATATCAGGCCAGAACGTCATTCGACAGAGACTCACGGCACGAACCAGGTCAATTTCATTATTCTGCGGTCGTTCGAGTACGAATTCGCGCCGAGATATAAGAATTTTCCGAAGAAGGTGGAATCTATTGTCGGATTTCAGCATCCGAACCAGTATGGAGACGCCTTAATCAAGCCTTGTCGCAAAGTCTATGACGATCTGATCATTCAGGAGTGGCCCAACATACAATGAATCCTGGTATCGCTGGCTCAAAAAGACGTTACCCAATCAACCATCGTCCGCAAGTTAGCAAGTTACACCCGTCAAAATTCCACCAAGCGTGCTCTATGGGAGCTGGACAATCTTTGCTTTACTGAATATGTACTGAAATATATCGACGATCCGAATCTGCGACAGGGCGTACAGAAAGCCTTGAATCGAGGGGAGGCTTACCACCGTTTCAGGCGCGCGGTAGCCTACGTGAACGGTGGGAAGTTTCGGGTACGCACTGAAGAGGAACAGCATATCTGGAACGAATGTTCCAGGCTAATTGCGAACGCTGTCATTTATTACAATACGTTGTTGCTGTCGCGTGTCTATGAGCAGAAGCAGGCAGCCAACGATGAAGTGACGATTGAACTCATGCGCCGGATATCGCCAATTGCCTGGCAGCATATTAATTTATTTGGCACCTTTGAATTTAGCCCGAATTCGTCCAAGCTTGATATTGACGCGCTGGTGGCGATTTACTCGGATCCGACGTATTGGCTTAACACCGTGAAAGAGCATGCGGAAGTGCGGCCTATGAAGGAAAATTTTTCCCCAAAAAAGTAAAATAACGATACTAATCGCCCCAAAAATCGGAGGAAAAACATCATGCTACCCGGTATCTTAAGTGGCAGACAGGGCTAATTTTACATTTTTGGGGGTTGGGCACAAATAGCCAAGATTGCGGTGATCTATTTACTCGTCGGCGCGTTACTTGGCGGCTATATGGGGGCGACCGAAAACTTTGTTTTGTCTCCAGTCCATGCACATCTCGCTTTACTAGGCTGGGCTTCGCTAGCGCTTGCGGGTTTGATTTATCACCTTTATCCGACTGCGGCGCTGACGCTGCTCGCGCGAATTCATTTCTGGCTGCACAATATCGGTTTGCCATTTTTCATGCTTGGCCTCGGATTGCTGCTTACCGGTCATACAGCAGCAGCTCCAATCGTGTCCATCTCTGCCAGCAGCGTTATTCTTGGCCTGGCAGCGTTCACCGCAAACATTCTGATGAACGTGAAAGCGACTGCCGGCCGACAGTAATCTGTTGGAAAATCGCGCTGTCATATTACTGTTGGTCTCGACTGAAACTCGCAATATTTTTTCAGTCGGCACCAACAGATCGGGTGCCTACCCGAAAAAGATTTGGCAACAATGCTAAGCCGTCACCTTATACGCCACGCGGCGCTGAAGGTCACCGCAGCCAGAACGATGGTGATACCGCCCAGCAGGTAGGCCAGATGCTTGCCTGTGCACGCATTGCGCAGTTTGCGACTGAACTCATCGGCGATGACAGCAGTTCTGCCACCCACCACTTCAAGGTCCTCCTCATACTGCTTGGTGTCCGCGCTTTGCACCGGGTACAGAGCGGGAACCAGTACCTCATATCTGTTAGTTGTGGAGTCACTGGCAGGAGCGTCATAAAGGGAAACGGCGCAGGCCAGTCCGATGACAAGAATGGCGATACCCAGTACTGTGAGCCGTACGCCGGAGCTCAATCCTGTTTTACTCATCTTGCATCTCCTCGTTAAGCAACTAACTTGCGATGGTAGTTACAGCTTAATCCTCAATTTGCTTGAAAGATAGAATTCGTCGCGACCAAACCACACCCAAAAAATCATGCCTGCCATTGGCGTGCACTGCCTTGATCTGCATCAATCTACAGACAAGTTGAGATGTTGTCCTGGGGCGCAATCACGTCAATGTCCGCTTCGCACCAGACGTACTGCAGTGAGCCGCCACGGCCAGCGGTCCTTGCCGTCCGGGCCCTTCAATGCGCCGTCGGAAAAATGGACGGCTTGCGCATGTTTAATATCCGGTTGGGTGCTGGACCAATACTGCAGATGTTCGTGGTCCATGCCTGGAAATACCTCTTCGTTGATGCTTGGGTGCGTGCAGGTCGGATCGATGAGCGTTTCCAGTTCCGCCATGATCGGCAAGCGCCACACGTCATAGGGCTGTTTTTTCGCATCATCAAAGGTAAACAGCTGTACCGCGCCGACACAGCCAGCGCCATCCTGCCAGCTCTGGCCGACACTGCAACGTGCCCATGTCAGGTCGTTCTTCTTGTCGTAGACTTCACCGCCCTTGATGATGTAGTTTTCCGTGGGCGAGCGGTCTTGCTGGCTTTCATCGCAAGCGGCCCAGGTTGGCGAGGAAACGGTCAACAATTGGGCGATGACCAATGAAAAAAACAAAGTTCTTTGCATCATCACAGCATCCTTTTATCTGGCTTTAAACGTGTTGCTTTATTGCAAAAACACCTGCCAAGGCGTTTTCCGTAGCGGTAGTTGAAATTGTAATCAATGCTCGCAGACGCTGCTTCAAACAGGTACAACAGGCACATTGGCGAGATGGGAGAAATGCCAGCTTGTCATCACGATGTTATCCGTTTTACATCAGCGGTCGGCGTCGGAACCAGCCAGCCAGCGACATCCGGTCGCGCGTCGCCGGCAGTACTTCATGCACAATGTCGGCGGAAAGAAACAACACTAGGCGACTGCCCAGCGGCGCAATGTCTTGTGCGCATTCGCCGTGCGGGTGCAGGCGCAAGGCGCCGCCCTGCTCGGGCAACCAGTTCGGGTTGAGATAAATGACGACCGAGACCATGCGACAGTCATCGTCGCGAAAGCGGTCCAGGTGTTTCAGGTAGGAGGCGCCCGGCGCGTAGAAGGCAAAGTGGCTTTCATACTCCTCCAGTCCCAGGTAGAGCTCTCGATTCAACGCCACGCGCAGGGTTTCCATGATCAGCAGATAACGGTCGCAGGCCGCCGATTGTCCGGCTTTGAGCCACAGGATGCGGTCGCCGCGGATATCCGACTGCACCGCCTGTGCTACGCCGCGGCCGACGGCAGCTGCTTGCAACGTACCGGTCGCGGCCAGCATTCGGCATTCCGTCGCCAGCGCCAGCGTCAAATCTGTCGGCAAAAAAATGTTTTGCTGCGACCAGCCGCGCGCGGTCAGGTCATCGCCAATGGTTGGCGGCGGGGCATTGTCGGGGTAGACCGGAAAAACGAGGGGTGTCAACAGCGTCACTAAAGGTCTTTCTGGGTAGCAGGCGCTCAGCTTACGCACAATCGCGACTATGCGTACGCAAATTTCCAGGCAGCGGTGACAGTTCCTCCTGCGTGCGCCACGTTCGCGATGCCGGATGCCATATGCGCCGAGCGATCCATTACTACGGATTCTATGATTGGCAAACCTGGTTTGCGTTGCTCGGCGCCGCGATTGCGGGGAGGGAGGTCGCACTCGGCTCGCTCACCGCCGATCGATTGCGATCTTGCTCATGGGTGGCTTGTTCGCCTGTTTCCCGAGTATGAGCTGGCCGGGGCGTGGTAGTTTGTGATTCGCCGTCATGCCGAACGCTCATCAGATCCCACGGATCGAACCACTTGGTTTTCAATTGAAATGGGCATCTGTCATTCTACGCACTAAGCCGATCAAATATTTACCGATAGTCATCGGGTAGGGTACGCGAGCTTGAGCACGCCTTCGAACGCAAGACGCATATTCAGTTATCATTTCCCAATCCAACACCTCTTGCGAACAGTTCTCTCTACGACCTGCGCATATTGAGCAATCGTCACACTGCGAAGAAAGTATTTTCGATGACTATTCAACGAACCGGTCACCGGTACCGTGATATTAATACTGGCAAGACTATCGACATTTGGTTTCCTGCTTCTGGCGCCGTCAAAAAGCGCAGCTGTCTCGCAGAGAAAGTCGGTCTCATTACGGGTGATATTGTCGAAGTAGAGATCGAATCGCTGGAGGCTCCTGCAGTTTCCACGGAAGATGCCTATTTACGCTTGCATCTGCTTTCCGACAGAACCGTTAAACCTAACGAAATCAATCTCGATGGTATCTTTGGACTATTACCCAATGTTGCATGGACATCTGCCGGGCCCGTGTTTCCAAACAGCGTAGATGAGCTGCGAGATCGAGCCGCGCCTGAGTTTCATCATGTCACGGTGTCATCGGTCGATAAATTTCCTCGTATGACGGATTACATTGTGCCGGAAGGTGTACGAATTGCCGATGCGGACCGTGCGAGACTCGGTGCCCACTTAGCTGCCGGCACAACCGTAATGCATGAGGGTTTTGTCAATTTCAACGCAGGAACGCTCGGCGAGTCAATGATCGAAGGCCGTGTGACGCCTGGTGTGACCGTTGGCAGAAATTCAGACGTGGGAGCTGGTTCGTCCATTATGGGCACGCTATCCGGCGGCGGCAAGAGCAAAAATTCTATCGGAGAGCGCAGTCTGCTCGGTGCGAATGCTGGTATCGGGATTTCACTTGGCGATGAGTGTATCGTCGAAGCCGGCCTTTACGTCACGGCTGGAACAAAGATCAAGATGCCTGATGGTAGTGTCATGGCAGCAAAACAGTTGTCCGGTCAATCCGGCCTGCTGTTCAGGCGAAACAGCCAAACTGGTGCGGTCGAAGTTTTGCCGACCAATTCGTCCCGCTGGGGCGGCTTAAATACGAACTTACACAGCAACGACTGATCGAGCTTCCGTCGTCTATCTATGGGGCGGACCACTTAGCCAGGCACGTATCGGTTATCCGTTTTCGGCGCAAATCTATCCCGAGTAAGTTTCCTGGTAGACCGCGCGCAGCGCTTTGGCGAACAGCTGCTCAGCTTTGCGCGGCAGGCCATCGGAGTGCATGAACAAGGCAATGGGGGAAAGCGTCCAATCAAACGAATAAGGCACACATGGTTTTCTATCGCTCCGTTAGTCTGTCCAGGTCATGCGGATTGCTGCAAGCCGCTGACCTGCTGCCGGTTGATCAACTGGGCATAGATCGAGTTGTTTGCCAGCAATTGTGCATGGGGGCCGACTTCAATCACCGATCCGTGCTCCAGCACGATGATCAGATCGGCTTCACGCACGGTCGCCAGACGATGCGCGATGATCAGTGTCGTGCGATTAGCCATGAGCGTTTTCAGCGCGGTATGGACCTGTGCTTCGCTGATCGCGTCCAGATGTGAGGTCGCTTCATCGAGAACCAGTACCGGTGCATCCTTGAGAAAAGCCCGCGCAATTGCCACGCGTTGACGCTGTCCGCCTGACAATTGCACGCCTCGTTCACCCACGCGCGTAGCAAGCCCTTGCGGCAGTGTTGCTACGAACTCGCCGAGCGACGCCTGCTTCAGCGCAAGTTGCAGCGCTTCTGCGCTGGCGTCGGGACGTGCAAGGCGAATGTTGGCCTCAAGCGTATCGTTGAACAGGTAGGTGTCCTGTGAGACGAGGGCAACATGCGCGCGCAACGAGTCAAGCCGCAGGCTTCGCAAGTCGACGCCATCGAGTTGGACCGAGCCGGTATCCGGATCCCAAAATCGCAGCAGCAAATTGGCAATGGTGCTCTTGCCCGCGCCGGACGCGCCCACAAGCGCAGCGGTCGAGCCCGCAGGCACGTGGAACGACACGCCATTCAATACCGCTTGCGAGCGCTCGGCGTAGGCAAACCGAGCATCTTCAAAGCGAACTTCCGAACCACCCGGCGCTGGTCGCAAGTCACCGTCGCCATCGAGCACCCGAACCGGCTCGTCGTGCACGACGAGCAAGCGCCGTGCGGACGCAATCGTATCGGCGAGCTGCCTTCCTACCTGTGCAATTTCGGCTACCGGCATGAACGCGGCGACCGCCAGCAGGATCAACATCGGCAACCAGGAGGCAGAAAGCTGCCCGGTCGAGGCCAGACATGCACCCACTAGCGCAACGCTCAAGCCGCCGAGACCGGTGGCGACATCGAGCGACGCAGTTTGTCGCGCAAGATCGGCCAGCAATGCAAGCCGCGTCGCACTGTAGTCGCGCGCCAATGCCATGAACGCGTCGCGGCGCCGACCCGTGGCCTGGAACGCGAGCAGATCCGATAAGCCTTGAATGGTTTCGGTCATGTGTGCGCCGAGCAGGCCCAGCGATGCCCGGGCCTGGCTGCCGAGTGCATCGATACGATTACGCCCGCGCACCGGCGAAAGCATGGCATACACAAGAAAGGGCAGCAGCCCAAGTGCAAGTGGCCACGCAGCTGTTGCAAGAACAGCAATCACTGCCGTCGGCACCAACATGGCGACAATTGCGGGAGCAACCGTATGCGCATAAAAATACTCGATCGTCTCAACGTCTTGTGTGGCCAGCGTTACAAGGTCGCCGGAGCGACGGCGCAGCAAGTAGCCCGGTGCGAGACGATCAAGTTGTGCGAACAAGCGGATGCGCAGATCGGCGAGCAGCCGGTATGCCATATCATGGGCAAGCCACGATTCAAGCCAGTGCAGCACGGCGGCGAGCGGGGCCAGCAGTAGCAGATACCCTTGGATCGCCTGATACGGATGGCCGGCACGCAGCGCGGAGACCAGCGATGCACCGAGCACGCCGACGCCGATAAACGCCGTCACACGACCAACGCCTAAAAGAATGGTCAACACGAGGCGTACTCGCCATGGGTAGATGGCCGCGACCAGTGAGCCTAGCGTCGCCTGCCAACCCAAGGTCTTGGCATCAGCATCGAGTGCGCGTGGACCTTGTCTGGCGTCTTCTTCCACCGCGTCGGCTTGAGCGATTTTTTCGAGATCGTCAATCAACGCCGCAGGTGTGCCTGATTCGGCATGCAGCGCCCGCACGCTGGGAGGCGTGGCTTCTGCCTTGCTCGCTTGCGCCGCCATCAAGCGGTGATAAAGTCCGTTGCTTTTCATTAATTGGTCATGTGAACCACTTTCGGCGACCTGGCCATCGTCGAGTACCAGAATGCGATCAGCACCGATGACGCTCGAAAGGCGGTGTGCGAGTATCAACGTAGTGCGGCCTTGCATGAGACGATCCAGCGCCCGTTGAATCAGCGCCTCGTTTTCTGCATCCACGGCAGAGAGGGCCTCATCGAGGATCAGGATGGGCGCATCGCGTAACAGAGCCCGAGCAATGGCCAGCCGCTGACGCTGGCCGCCGGACAACTGCACACCGCGTTCTCCGATCGAGGTCTGATACCCATCGGGCAGGCGGGCGATGAATTCGTGGGCGTAAGCGGCCCGCGCGGCAGCCTCCACTTCCTGGATCGTGGCGTGCGGACACCCGAGTCGCAGGTTTTCTTCGACCGTCCCCGCAAACAGCATCGTGTCCTGTGCAACCACCGCAATCTTCGCGCGCAGCGCGTCCGGGTCCAGCGCCCGTACGTCCTGACCTGCAATGCGGATACTGCCTTCCTGCGGATCATACTGACGCAACAACAGGCGCACGATAGACGACTTGCCCGCGCCGCTGGGACCGACGATGCCAATGCGCTCTCCTGCCGCCACCGCGAACGTCAGACCGCGATGCGCGAGTGCGCGACCGCCGGCATAAGCAAAGCGAACGTGATCGAACTCCAGTGACACCTGCGTGCCGTGCAAGGGGTCGCTGCCGGTTTGCGGCATGGGCGGGTTCGCCTCCAGCAGCGAGCGAATGCCAGATGTGGCAGCCTGCCCAAGCATGCCCTGATGCAGAACACTGCGCAGCTCGCGCAGCGGCCGGAAAATCTCCGTACCCGCCATTAGTACAATCAGCAGCGTGGTCAGATCCATCTCGCCGTGAGTCACGCGCCAGGCACCGAGAATCAGCGCCGCAGCTGCGCCGAGCGCAGCACCAAGATCGACAATGCCGCGCGTCAGCAAACCTGCTGCAAGCACCCAGAAGGTGTTGTCGGAGACGGCCCGTGCCTGCTTGGCGAGGCGTTCGCCCCAGACGCCGCTTTGCCCGAATGCCTTGAGCGTCGGCAAGCCCTGGACCGCGTCCAGAAAGGTCTCACCGAATTCCTTGAAAGCCTGTGCCCGGGCAAGGCTGGTGCGCCGCTCATGCATATGCACGACAATCGGTCCGAACAATGCGACCAGTGCGGCCACCAGAAGCACGGTGGCGACCGGAAGATCCCAGAATGCGATGAAGCAGAAGATGGCTAACGGCGCGCACAGAGCCACGGCAAGCTGCGGCAGATACTGACCGAAGAAAGTCTGCAGCTGCTCGATGCCATCGATTACCGACAACATCACGCCGCCTGTGCGTTGTTCGGCGAACCAGGCTGGCCCAAGAGCCACGATGCGGTCGTACAGTTGGCCACGCAGCGTCTCCTGGGCTCGCGCAGCGGTGCGAGATGCTATGCCCATACGCCAATGATCCAGCAGCGCGCGCAACACAATCGAGGCCGCCACCGCGACCGCAGGGATAATCCACGTTTGCCAGGCATTGCCTTGCATGACCAGCGAGAGCAACTGACCGAGGAAAATAAAACGGGCAATCCCGACGATCAAGGCCAGCAATCCGACGACGATGCTAAGCACCATCTGCCCGCGTAATCCCACGGTCAGTTGCCAAAGACGAATATCGAAATACATCAGATGACTCCTCAAGGTTTAGATCATCGTCGCATGAACCCATAGCGTGCGCGAGCGATACTTTCTCAACCAGGGTTGAGATATACTTTACCCATCATGCCAAGACTGTCACCGCATATTCCGCCACTATCGGCGCTGAAAGCCTTCGAAGCCGTGGCCAGGCTCGGCAGCCTGAGCCGTGCGGCCGAAGAACTCAACGTTACCAAGAGCGCGGTAAGCCATCAATTACGCGGACTCGAAACGACCCTCGATGCAACCTTACTACACCGTGGTGGAACGACTTCACGGGCGCAACCGACGCCTGCCGGACAAGACTTATTAGCCGCGATTGAAGCGAGTTTGATTCCGTTGGGGCAAGCGTGCGAACGAATCACCACGCGCAAGCGCAAGCGTCCCCGAACGCTGACAGTTTCTGCCAACGCGCCATTTTCATCGCTGTGGCTGGCGCCTCATGTGGTTGAATTCTCGGTGCGCCATCCGGAGATCGCGGTGAACCTGAGAGTGTTTGACGATGAACCCGATTGGCACAATGACACCATCGATATCGCGATTTTACGGGTGCCCTTGACAAGCGAGACCTCAGACTTGCATGGCAGCGACAGGGCGCTAGTGCGGGAGATTGTCTTTCCAGTATGCAGCCCGCTATTGATGGATCCACGGGCCGCGACTGTGCAGAGCTTGACTGAGCATCGGCTGTTACAGGAGGAACATCACGGATCGAGTCGTGAAATGGATTGGCAAACCTGGTTTGCGTTGCTCGGCGCCGGCTTGCTTATGGAGCAGAATCTGGTCCGTTTGAGCAGTTTCAGCCCGATTATCGGCGCTGCCATTGCAGGCAAGGGGATCGCACTCGGCCGCTCGCCGCTGATTGACTTCGATCTGGCACACGGGCGGCTTGTTCGTTTGTTTCCGGAACATGCGCTGGCCGGGTCGTGGCAGTTTGTTATTCGCCTTCATCCTGCACGCGCATCGGATCCCACGCTGATCCAGTTCCAGAATTTCATGCTTGAGCGCTCTGCGATCTAACACGGTTGAGGCAATGTTGGCCAGTTCCTCGCATGCATCGTTAATCGGCCAGCCGCATTTGATGCCCGGCTTGTGCAGCGTAGTGGGGCGCAATCCACTACGCTGCGCCGGCCCTTGCTCAAGGGGCCAAATCTCAGCATCCCTACTTCAAGCCGCCGGACACGAAGATCGTGTCACCACTGATCCAGCCTGACGCGTCAGAAGCCAGAAACACCGCGACGGGAGCAATGTCACTCGGCTTGCCAAGGCGGCCCAGCGGAGTTGCTGCAATCATTTGTTTTTCCATGTCAGAACCGAGGAAACCCGCTTGCTGCGCGCCTTCGGTTTCGGTGCCACCTGGCGCAATGGCGTTGACGCGAATCTTGCGGCCGCCCAATTCCTTTGCCAGCACGCGTGTCAGCGTTACCACCGCACTCTTCGTCGCGGCGTAGACCGACGTATAAGGTCCGTTGAGCGAAACGCCGGCAGTGACGATGTTGATGATGCTGCCACCCTCGGGAGCAAAGCGCTTTACTGCCTCCTGGGTTGCCAGGAAGACCGACAACACGTTGCCATTGAACTGGTCGTGGAAGTCTTCCTCGCTGAATGCGTCAATGGCCCCGAACCTGTAAATTCCGGCATTGTTGACCAGAACATCGAGCCGGCCAAATGTTTCCAAAGCCTTGTCGAAGAGCCGTTTCACGTCAGCCGCCTGCGAAACGTCAGCTTGAACTGCGATGGCGTTTGCACCGCTTTTGACGATCTCGTCGACCACGCGGCCTGCCGCCGCCTGGTCGGACAAATAATTGACCACCACTGTGGCGCCTGCTGCCGCCAATCCTTTTGCGATTCCTGCGCCGATGCCCTTTGATCCGCCCGTAACGATGGCGACCTTACCTACCAGATTAGTCATATCGATTCCTTAGTATTGAATCCATGAAGCCGCTAAGCGGCCGCTTGTACCTGCACACTGCGCCTCCCGATATGCTGAACGCGCATGCCATTGGCGGTGAGGGGGCATTACATCATGCGACAATGAGTAGATAAAGTGGCCTACAATCAATACATTACTTACTAATATGCAGCAATCTTAGACATGGATGTTCTAATCGGTATGCGCGTCTTCAGCGCCGTTGTGAATGCAGGCAGCTTCGCGAGCGCGGCGGAGAAACTGGGCCTGTCGAGTGGCATGGCAACGCGCTATGTGGCCCAGCTTGAGGCACATCTCGGTTTGCGCCTGCTCAATCGCACCACGCGCAAGCTATCCCTGACAGAGGCTGGCGCCGATTATCTCGAGCGATCAATGCAGATTCTTGCCATGATCGAAGAAGCTGAATCCTCAGCAGCGCAGCGCACCTCGGTTCCGCAAGGAACCTTGCGGGTGGCCACCTCGGTGAGCCTCGGTGTGCTTGGCATGGGGCAGCTGGCAACCGAGTTTTTGGGGCAGTATCCGACGCTCAAGGTCGACGTCGTTCTCAATGATCGCGTCGTGGACCTGGTCGAAGAAGGCTTCGATGTCGCGATTCGAATGGGGCCTTGCGTTGATCCTGGATTGGTTGCGCGCAAGATTGCCGATGTCCGCATCATCGTATGCGCATCGAAGTTGTACCTCAAGAAGCACGGCATTCCGCAATTGCCGCAAGATCTGTCCAGCCACAATTGTCTTACCTACGCGTATTCATCTCAGGAAACAGAGTGGCCATTCCTGCGTGATGGTGTAGAACAGAAGGTTCGCGTGTCCGGCTCGTTGCGGGCGAACAACGGTACCTTATTGGTGAATGCGGCGATTGCGGGACTTGGCATCATTCGCCAGCCGGACCATATCGTGAATGACGCGATCCATCAACAATTGCTGGTTCCGGTGCTCCCGGCCTGGGATGCAGGGGTGCATGCCATCTACGCGGTCTACTCAAGCAGAAGATTCCTGCCGACGAAGGTGCGCGCCCTGATCGATTTTCTGGTCGAGCGCTTCGGGTAGATCTCAGCCATTTTTCGGGCTATTGCAGTATCGTCTATGCCATTCATCTGACCGATGAAGTGCCAATGACCGGCGGATTCACGTTCCGGCGAAAGAGTTAGCATCGTTGTGTTTTATCGATAACGCAGCTTGAAACAACATCAATGGCTCAGGAACTCACGTATGACGTCGCCAGCCTGGCCAATTTGAAATAAGCCATCCAAATGGCCGCCATCGCCTTGAATTTCAAAATACTCGACTGTGTTGCCTTGCGCCTTCAATAACGCCATGGCTTTCTTTGAATAATCCGGGAACAGGAGCAAATCCGATTTTGCAGGGATGAATAATACTTTTGCTTTGATACGCTTGAGTCCATCTTGCAAGTTTGCCGTCTGAGATACGCTGTAGAGCTGATTGGCGCGTACCGTGTAGAGCAGGGAATTGGCGTCCAATTTTTTGGCCGCTGCAGCGGCGTTCGCGTTGAACGTCGCATCGACGGCAAACAAGTTATCCCACGAATCGAGCGGGTCTTTGCCCGACGTTGCGAATTGACGTCCAAACGTTTTTTCTGCCCAGCCGTAGTTGCGCGACGCTAGCGTGATCATTTTTATGGCTTCGGCGACTCCCACCAACGGTTCTTCTTTTCCGTAATAATCGCCGTGGTTCCATTTAGGATCATTCGTGATGGCGGAGGCCCACAAGCTGGTCGCTTCGATTGAATAGGGATTGAATTCGACGCCGCCAGGAATCACAGGAATCACACGCTCGACCATGTCCGGATAAGAGGCCGCCCACTCCATGGCCAGCATGGAGCCGCCTGAGGCACCGATCACCGCCTGCAGATGCTTAATGCCGAGAGCATCGACCAGCATTTTTTGTGTGTTGACGAAATCAAAGAAGGTCACAATCGGAAAGGACATGCCGTACGGCTTGCCGGTATCGGGGTTGATCGATGCCGGACCAGTGGTAACGACCCGCGGATCCTTGACATTGAGATTGACCAGATTATCTGCAGACACGATGAAATATTTATCGGTATCGAGCGGTTTTCCGGGACCGATAATGCTATCCCAGTAACCCGGCGTGGCATCTGTTACAGCGTATTTTCCCGCTGCGTGCGAGGTTCCGGAAAAATAATGCGGTATGAAAATGGCGTTGTTGCCTTGTGCATTTAATTTTCCGTACGTTTCATATCCGATTTTTACATTGTTGATCGTCTTGCCACCGATGGTGGTCAGCGATGGAATGCTCAATATTTTTTTATCGACTAACTCATCATAGGACCAGGCGAGCGATGACCACGCAGTGGCAACAGCAACAACAGCGATAAGCGCCAGTCGATTCCGAGTATTCATCCTAATTTCCTATGAGATAAAAGCCAACGTACTTAAAAAACATCGATCCTGACGATTTTTAATGCCATGACAGATTAACAGATCTGCATGTATCGCTAAGTCAATTGCGCAGGACAACTCGATGTTCATTGCCTGTGCCGACCGTGTCGATTGCCGCCGCCACGCTCGTCAGTGCAAAATACGCGACAGAAATTCACGCGCCCGCACTGAACTTGGATTGGCGAAAAAGGCATCCTTGCGTTGATCTTCAATGATCTCTCCCTGGTCCATGAATACCACCCTATGAGCAACCTTGCGCGCAAAGCCCATCTCATGGGTGACGCAAATCATGGTCATGCCTTCCTGTGCCAGCTCCACCATCACGTCCAGCACTTCATTGATCATCTCTGGATCGAGCGCCGAGGTCGGCTCATCGAACAGCATCGCCATCGGATCCATGCATAAGGCGCGTGCAATCGCCACGCGCTGCTGCTGTCCGCCGGACAACTGTCCCGGAAATTTTTTACTGTGCGCGCGCAAGCCGACCCGCTCCAGCAACTTGTTTCCCTTCTGATAGGCCTCGTCCTTGTTCCGATGCAAGACGTGGATCTGCGCCAATGCCAGATTTTCGATGATGCTCAGATGCGGGAACAGCTCAAAGTGTTGAAACACCATACCGACCTTGGCGCGCAACGCAGGCAAATTGCTGCGCGGATGAGAGAGCTCGTGCTCACCGATGAAGATCTTTCCTTGCTGTATCGATTCCAGAGCATTGACCGTCTTGATCAAGGTCGACTTGCCCGAACCGGAAGGGCCGCAGACTACCACCACTTCACCTTTTGCAACCTCAAGCGAGCAATCCTTGAGGACTTGAAAACTGCCATACCATTTGGAGATATTGTTCAGCGAGATCATCGAACAGCCTTTTTCTGAAGTAACTTGACGATGCCGGAAGTCGCACCGCAAATGAGGAAATAGACCAGGCCGGAAAATAGCACCATCTCGACCGCCGTACCGTCGCGGTCACCGATATTGGTGGCGGAGCGGAAGAAGTCGGCCAGACCGATGACATACACCAGCGAGGTGTCTTGAAACAGCACGATGGCCTGGGTGAGCAACAAGGGCAGCATGGCGCGAAACGCCTGCGGCAACACCACCAGACGCATCACCTGAACATAGCGCATACCGAGCGCCAGCGAGGCATTGAACTGAGCGCGCGGCACCGCCTGGATGCCGGCGCGGATAATCTCTGCGTAATACGCGGCCTCGAACAGTGAAAACGCGACCATTGCCGACACCAGCCGGATGTCGGTGGTCGCAGGGATACGCAGCAAGGCTTGCAGCAACTGGGGAATGAGCAGAAAAAACCACAGCAAGACCAGCACCAGCGGAAAGGAGCGAAAAACCGTCACGAACAGGTTAGCGAAATAGGCCAACGGTTTGACGCCCGACAAACGCATTGTCGCCAGAACGGTGCCGCAGACGATGCCCAATACAATCGCCAGCAGCGTGATCTGCAGGGTGATTTGCATGCCGGACCATAAGGTCGGCAGCACCTGCGGCAAACCAGACCAATCTAATCGTTCCATTACTTCGCCCCCTGATAGCCGGGAAAGCGGGTTTTGCGTTCCAGCCAATGCATCAGATACATCACGCTCAGGTTGATCGCGCCGTAGGCAATCGTGACGGCGATGAAAGACTCATAGGCTTGCGCGGTGAAGTCCACCAGTTGGCGTGCCTGCGCAGATAGCTCAAGCAAGCCGATGGTGGAGGCGACGGCAGAATTTTTGAAGATATTTAGAAACTCCGACGTGATTGGCGGCACAATCAGGCGCAGACCCACCGGCAACAGAATGAAGCGATACACCTGTGTCAGGCTCAAACCGATCGCCAATCCCGCCGCCTGCTGCCCGCGCGGTAGCGCATTCAAGCCGGCGCGTACCTGTTCGCATACACGCGCAGCGGTAAATAGACCGAGGCAAAGAATTGACGCCGTGTAGAACTGCAATAGCGGCGCCAGCGACTTGAACCAGTCGCCGGCAGCTTTCGGCAGCAACTCGGGCAAGACGATGTACCAGAGAAAGAATTGCACAATCAGCGGGATGTTGCGAAAGAGGATGACATAGAGGGTGCCGATGGCGGCCAGCCGGCGATCAGGCAAGCTGCGCAAGATGCCCATGCCAAGCCCGACCAGCAGCGCGATGATCCACGCTGCCAGCGACAACGCTACGGTATTGGCCAGCCCCGACCAGAGCCAGCCGAGATAAGTGGATGCTTCGCCGGTGGAAACGGGTTGCAGGAAAATTCCCCAATTCCAGTGATATGCCATGGCTGTGTCCTGTACGGTTGAACGTTGTGATGAGCCTGTGGCTCAGGAGGCGTAGTCGGATTCTGACTTGTCGAGAATCCGCTTGATGCTGGCCAGATGCGCGTGCGCGCTGCTGCGGTCGCCGCTGCGCATTTGCGCATAGGTACGCGCGGCCATATCAGGATCGATGATCTGCAACGGTGTGCCGGTCGCTTGCGCCAGGCGCTGCACAGCACAGGCGCGCTCCAGGTAGTAAAGATCGTCCCAGGCTTCGGCAATCGTGGCCGCTACCACCATGATCCCGTGGTTTTTCATGAACACCACATCGTTGTGGCCGATTGAGGCGGCAATGCGGTCGCCTTCCGCGTTGTCCAGCGCCAGGCCGTTGAAGCGTTCATCGACGCCTGTCCGGCCATAGAATTTCAGCGCGGTCTGTCCCGCCCATTGCAACGGCGGCCCTGCCAGCATAGCCAGAGCGGTTGCATTGGGCATATGCGCATGAAACACCACTCGGGCACGCTTGACTTGCAAATGCACTCTGGCGTGGATATAGAATGCCGTGATTTCCGGTACCCCGGTACCCTCGATGACGTTGCCGTGAAAATCGCAGACCAGCAAATGCGAGGCGGTCATTTCTTCGAAGGCGTAACCGAAGGCATTGACGATAAACAGATCATGGCGTCCCGGCACCATTGCCGAGAAGTGATTGCACACGCCTTCTTGCATACCCAGCCGGGCGGCCATGCGAAAACATGCTGCCAGATCGATCTTTGTCTGCCTGATACATTGTGCGTCCGGACTATCCGGGGCGATCACCAGTGCTGCCGGTACTACGGGTTTTTCTAAAGCGTGTGCCATAGCTTATTTCCTTGCAGTCAGAAGGGGAGGGATATCAATACGCTGCTTCGTCATTTGGCTTGGCATACAAGGCCTTGAGCTCAGCACTGATGTCGAATTGGAAATTGATGTTCTTGGGCGGCACCGGTTGCAGAAACCATTTCGCATAGATGCCGTTGATCTGCCCAGAAGTCATCAGGTGCGAGAGCGTATCGTCGACCAGTTTCTTGAATTGCGGATCATCTTTGCGCAGCATGAAAGCATATGGCTCGAGCGATTGCGCCTTGCCGGTGACCATCCAGTCAGTCGGATTGCGGGCCAGTGTGCGCGCCCCCGACAGGAGCACATCATCGAGCATGAAAGCCTTGGCGCGCCCGGTTTGCAAGGTCAGGAAAGCATCGCCGTAATCCCTGGCGCTGATGATGCTCATGTTGAGGTTTTTGTCGACATTGAGACGACGCAGAATTGCTTCGGCTGTGGTGCCGGCATTGGTGACTACGGTCGTGTTGGCCAGATCGTCGAAATCCTTGATGCCGGAATCCGATTTGACCAACAGTTTCGTGAGCGCCAGGAAGATGGTGTCAGAGAATACGACTTGAGCATGGCGCGCCTTGGTATTGGTGGTTACGCCGCATTCGATATCGATGGTGCCGTTTTGAACCAGCGTGATACGGTTCTGCGAGGTCACCGGTACCAGACGCACAGCCAGTTCAGGTTTGTTGACGCGGATTTTGACGGCCTCGATGAGCTTCTGGCACAAGTCTTGAGAGAAACCGATGACATTTTGCTTGCTGTCGTAGTAGGAAAAAGGAATCGATGCTTCGCGATGACCGATGACCATCACGCCGCCATCACGGATCTTGTTGAGCGTTGGGCCAAGATCCTCGGCCGATGATGATTGTGCTGCCAGGGCCGATAACCCGAGCAAGCCGAACAAGTGGAGTAAGTGGCGCGATATGGCGAGACAGCGATGAATGGAAAACATGCTCATACTCCCTGAGTGGATGACTGTTGATAAAGCCTGATTGATAAAGCGCCTTGTTTAACGGGCTGGTCTTGCGGCGGCGAAACCGTTTGCGTCAGACGCTCTCGTCATGTTTCAGCAAGACAACGCATTCCAGTTCAACCGCAGCGCCGCCGGGCAGTGACGCCACTCCGATGGCCGAGCGCACATGTCTGCCGCGTTCGCCGAAGACGCTATTGAGAACCTCTGAAGCTGCATCAATGATCTTGGCGTGCTCGGTATAGTCGGACGTGCTGCGGATGTAGCCGGTAAGGCGGACGAATTTGATCACCCGCGTCAGTTCGCCCTCGCATGCTGCGGCCACAATCGAGAGCAGGTTAGCCAGACAAAGACGGGCAGCCTGGCGCGCTTTCTCGACCGAGATATCGAGACCGACGGTTCCTTGATAGTGGATGCTGTTTCCAAAACGCGGCACTTGTCCCGAAATCCAAAGCTGCCTGGTGGCACCCATGTGCACATCGGTGCTGAGATCGAAATGCAAGGGTTGCGGATGGCTACGCGGAAAATCGTCGTAGAGCGCTAGCAGGCGCGAGCGAAACGGCTGTTCGACTTCATCTAAGGGCATCCATGAACGCGGCGTGTGCTCAGTCATGGCGCATGCCCGGCGACAGCCGCGAGCGCAACGGCACCGCCGACGAAACAGCCGATCGGCTGCGATCCAGGGGGCAGGTCGAAGCGCACCCAGATATCCGATGGCTGTCCCATTGCGCGGCCTTGATGTACTAGCAGCGACGCACCATCGAGTCCGATCATGCCGTAATGCAGCAAGCCGAAACTCAGTGCGGCGGCGGCAATACCGGTAGCGGCATCTTCGGGGTAGCCGGAAGATTTGGGAAACTGACGCGTATCAAACTGGCGTGCAGCCGCAGGATTGGCGGCAAACGGATACAGACCGGTCGAACCGATGGCTTCACACAGTTTTTCAATCGCTGCCGAGTCAGGTCTGGCGGCATCAAGCCTGGCTGGGCTGATCAGCGGAATAAGCGTTTTGACCCGACTGGTGCAGGCATTCAAGAACGGCAAGTCAAGCGCATCGTCCGGCTCCAGACCCATCGCCCGCAAGATTTTATGACGCAAGTCGGGACGTGGGATGTCGGCAACCGTGCCGCTGGGTTGAGAAATTTCTATCGACTTGCTGCCGTCCGGACGATCTTTCAGATAAGCCATGACAGTGCCGCTCAAGGTCTGAATCGACAGCCGATCGGCGCTCAGTCTGCCGTGTTTGGCCAACAGCCACAGCGCGCCAATGGTCGCGTGGCCGCACATGCTCATTTCATGGCGTGGCACGAAAAAACGCATGCGATAGTCGTGCTCAACGCTGTCGGGTTGGAGCACGAAGCCGCTTTCGTGGCCGTAGGATTGGGCAATCGCCAGCATTTCGGCTTCGCTCAATCCATCGGCGTCAATCATGATAGGGGCAGGATTGCCACCACCGGATTGGGAGGTAAAGACATGGACAACTTCTACGTGGGGCATGGTGACCTTGCATCGTTGCTGATTGGATAAGAATCAGTGTGACGACAAGGCGTCATCGACGCTCACACAATCAGGCCATGCACTGCCACATTTGCGCCATGCTGGGCTGGTCCGCCAAACAACGGCTGGCTCAGTGCTGCTTGCGGCAATCACTGGGCAACACGCCCAGATACTTGCGAAACAATCGCGCCAGATATGACGGTGAGTCGATGCCCACGGCCATGCCGGCATCGATGGCCGACATGCCTTGGCTGCAGATGAGTCGATGGGCCAGTTCAACCCGTTGACGATTGGCGTAGTCGAGCACGGTTTCCTGTGTGACATCGCGAAATAGCCGCGTCAGATGCCGCCGCGACAGATGAAATTGATGGCACAGGGCATCGATGTTGTGATGCACTTGCAGATTGTCGGCGATGAAGTGCTGCACCTGACGGATCAACATCGCATTATTGCCGCAATGTCCTGCTGCCGGGATGCGCTGGCCGACGGCAACGATACGCAGGCACTCTTCCAACAACAAATGATAGAGGTGATGCAGGCGATGCACGCCGCTGCCGGCCTTGTTCATTGGCAAGATTTGTTCATGCAGGCTCAGAATGCTGTCGAGAATCGTGCTGCGCTGCCATTGACCTTGACCATCGATGGCGTCATCCAGATCCATGCCAACATGATCCGGACCATAGTGGACCAGATAAGCAGGATCGACATACAGTGTCAGATGGCTCTGGCGTCCATCTCCCGCCAAGGTGGCATGCCCTAGACCGGGCGCGATGACGGCAAAGGACAAACGCGACAAAGACACGTGGCTGCGACGATCTTCCGTCGACAGCAACAGATTGCCATGACGCGGCAACAACAGCATGTGACAATCGTGGCTATGCCAGTCCTTGGCATAGCCATCGCTATTGCTTAACTCGCAATGCAAGACCTCGGGGCGCATGCTGCCGAGCTTGTGAGAGCGCTTGATCATCGAATTCCTTGCAGAAGGATCCAGCTTAGCGCGCGCCCCGTACCGGTGCTAGCGAATTGCTGCCGAGGCTATCGATTTTCTGCCATATCCTTGCTGCGGCGTATGTCAGATGGCGCCAGGCCGAACAAGCGCTTGAATGCATGAGAAAAATGCGAGGCACTGTCGAAACCGGTGCAGGCCTGAATCTCGGCCACATGCATGCGGGTGTCGCACAGCAGCGCCTTAGCGCGATTGAGTCTGCTTAACAAGATGTGACGGCCCAACGGCATGCCTTGATGCAACTGAAACCAGCGTACCAGCGTACGCTCGGACAGCCGGAAGGCTTCGGCAATGAGCGTGATTGACAAGTCTTCGGCCAGATTGGCCTCGACGAAATGGCACACCGCCTCCATCAAGGCCGCTTCGCTCCACGCAACCGTTGGCGTAACATCGGAAAAGATCCGCTGGACTTCACGCAGAATCAGATCGTCGATGGCGGTAGTTTCGTAGGTTGTGCGGTTTCTTGAGCGAATGAAAAGCTGGCGTCGGACTAAGCCCAAGCTGGTCAGGTAAGTGGATTTTTGCCACATGGCGCTGCGCTCGGGCAAGCCGCCGCCAATGTTGGCAGCATCGAGGTAATAGCAAAGATGCTCCTGTACGCCTGCCGCTTGGAAACTATGCGGCTGCCGTCGCGGCACCAGGTAAATCGCTTCTGCTGTCAGCCGCTGCGTTGGCAAACCACGTATTTCTGCACCAACGGCATAATGCCCAAGGATGGGGATGAACAGCATGTCATCAACATGGGCATGAGCGCCATTGCCGTAGTTGGCTTGTGCATTGAATACAACGTTGTAATTTTGCATGTTGCGCTCCGGCAAATATCGATTCCCAGAGTCGATAGTTTAGCAGTTGAGCCCATATTTGACGCCCTCATGCGTATGGCGTCAAAAGTGAAATTCGCCTGTCCACCATTAATTGACTTCATCCGTCCACACCTTAAAGCTGCTCAGTGTATTGGGCCCGAAGGTGTTGTTGAGCGCGACATCGGCGGCATCGCGGCCGCGGGCGATCAAGACTCTGCCGATGCGCGGGGTGTTGTTGCGGGCGTCGAAGGTGTGCCAGCTGCCGTCGAGAAAAACTTCAAACCAGGCTGCGAAATCCATCGTCCCATAGGGTGGTGGCATGCCGATGTCGCCGAGGTAACCGGTGCAATAGCGTGCCGGAATATTCATGCACCGGCAAAAAGCGACCGCCAGATGGGCGTAATCGCGGCAGACGCCGACTTTTTCCTGAAACGCTTCCAGCGCAGTGCGCGTCATGCGGGCGTTTTCGTAGCCGAAGGTGATATGGCGATGGACATAGTCGCAGATGGCCTGCACACGGCCCCAGCCGGTAGGGGCGTGCTCAAACAGTTGCCACGCGATGGGCGATAAACGGTCCGTTTCGCAGTAGCGGCTGCCGAGCAAAAACAGCAGCGGTTCCTCTGGCAAGTCCTGCACGGCAAGCTGTCGCGCGTACGGAGAGAGCACGTCAGCAATGCCGCTGTCGTTGACGATCGCATCGGCAAAAATGCGCATGCGGCCTTGCGGCGCGACGATGCGGGTACACCAGTTGCCAAAACTGTCGCGGTAAGCCATCCGGGGAACCGGAGGATTGAACATCAGATCATCGCGACTGACCAGATCCGACACGCGGGTAAAGTGGACATTCAGGTTGAAAATCATGGGCGTGGGTTGCGGGCAATCGTAGACCATTTCAAAACCAATATGGATTTTCATGACAAGTTCCGGTTTTCAGCAGTGTCAGACAAGGCGCGAGGCGCAAGGAAAACGGCTGAGGTTAAGATACAGAGAACAACAAGATTGCATGCAGCAAAGTGCGTCTGTCATGGAATACGCATTGCAGATGCCGTGCGCAAGCTATCCAGCAGCAGGGCGCGCAGCGCCGTCCAGGGTGCGCCTCCCGCCAGCACCATACGTTGATTGACCTCAAGTTCGATCCCGACATAGGCGTCCGAAGCAAAACGCTGTCGCAAATAGGCGGTCAGTCCGTCGCCTTTGCCGGCATAGGGATAATTGCGACGTACGCGCAGCGTCGGCGCAAGTCCGGCCAACGTTGTCTTCCAGTGCGCACAGAGCGCGCTTTCTCCAGGCCGGGCGGGGTGATACAGCAGACCGATGTCGGCGCTTCGTACCTTGCCGTCCAGCTCCGGAGTAAAACTATGCGAAGAAATGTGAATCACGCGCTGCTTGTCAGATACGGCTTGCCCGACCAGACGCTCGACCTGTTCGCGATAAGGTCGATAATATTGCGCCAGGATTTCCTCGCGGATCGGAGGCGCCAAGCGGCGCGTCGTCGCCGAAAAAAGTTGCGGATGGCCGATCGAACGGTTGAGATCGACCAGTAAACGGCTGACGGTGGCGCTCACCAGAGACCCGTCTAGCGCCACCGCCAGTTCCTGCGCCATCAGCAGCGCCCCGGGATCGTAACCACGATGAGAATCGAGCAAGGCCCGCGCCTCTTGAAACAGGCTGTCATAGGCGGCGGGGATACGATTGCCGCCGTGTTCGCAGGTGATAATGAAAGAGTAAATCGATGCCCCTTCGCGCTATGTGTTCAGACGCCTATACAGGATGGAACACTTTACCTGCTATGCAGACCAGAGGGGAGAGCAGATTGCAGCATCCCGGTATCGGCGTTTTAACATTCGAAGCCGGTATACCAATCCGCACGAGCAGACCTTAACATCATTGTGGTCAACTTTGTGGGACGAATTAAGGGTTATCGAAATCCATATTAGCGGAAGGGCGATCACTAATTTCCTTGATGAGATCAATGAAAGCACGCAGGCCTGCCGGAACATATCGTCCAGAAGGATAGTAGAGAGCTAGTCCCGGAAAGGGCGGTGTCCAGTCGCTCAATACGCGTATCAGACGTCCGCTCGCCAAATCGTCAATGACATACCATTCGGTAAGAAATGCCAATCCAATTCCTGCTCGCGCTGCCTCGTGTATGAGATTTGGTTCATCAAGTATTAAAGTGCCAGGAACATCAACGGTGGTGTTTTTGCCTCGCTTAGAGAACTCCCAGTGGGATGCTGCGCCACTGGGAAGCCGCGCACGAATACACTGATGCGCGGAAAGATCCGCTGGCGACAGCGGCTTCGGATACTTTGCCAAGTATTCCGGCGACGCAACCACTGCCATGCGCAAGCTACTTCCGATTGTTACCCGAACCATATCGCGCGGCACCAATTCGCTCAGTCGAATACCGGCATCATAGCCTTCGGCGACGATGTCAATCATATTTCCCTCGGTGACGATATCCAAGGTCATGCTGGGATAACGACGCAAATACTCCGGGACGATGGCTGAGAAAATCATGCGAGCGGCACCGACCGATGTATTAATCCGTAGCGTCCCCATCGGCGTTTCCCGATAGTCATTAGCTGCTTCCATCGCATGATGGATATCAGCAAGCGCCGGGGCGATACGAGCAACGAATTGTTTCCCTGCGTCCGTCAAGGCGACGCTGCGCGTGGTGCGATGAAACAGGCGCAACCCCAGCCGTGCCTCAAGTCCGGCGACGGCATTGCTTAGGGCCGAGGTGGACATCCCGAGTTCCGTCGCCGCGGGCCTAAAGGCTCGATGCCGGGATACCGCCAAGACCGCCTCCAGTTCGATAAGTCCAGATTTGTACATTATCCTGATTTTCGCAATTATTCATCCATGTTTGTCCATCTTATCATGTCAATTCTTGATGCCTATACTGTGCTCATGGATCAAGTTGATCTGGACAAACTCAAGAGAATAAACATGCGAAATATCAATCAGATATACATCAATGGCGCATTTGTCACACCGCACGGAAGTGAGATCTTCGACGTCATTAATCCAACAACCGAGCAAGTAATCGCCAAAGTCACTTTAGCAGATGCGATAGACACACGGCTTGCAGTTGCCGCTGCCAAGAAAGCCTTCCCCGCGTTCGCGCGCACGACCAAAGACGAACGCGTCGCCATTTTGAAGCGGCTACACTCAGCCGTCCTGGCGCGTGCCGATGCATTGCGGGATGCGACGATCGAAGAATATGGCGCCCCTGTTTCACGCGCCTCCTGGATTTCCCATTTTTCCGCCCAATCTTTCCTCGATGCCGCGCAAACACTAGAGAGTTACGATTTTACGCGCCTGATGGGCAGTTCGACCGTAGTGATGGAGCCGGTGGGTGTTGCGGGTCTTGTGACGCCCTGGAATAGCGCTGCCGGATCAATTTGTAGCAAACTTGCTATGGCGCTAGCGGCTGGTTGCACGTCAGTGATCAAGCCTAGCGAGATGAGCGCGATCCAAAATAGTATTGTTTCGGAGGCCATCCATGAAGCCGGGTTGCCGCCTGGGGTTGTCAATATCGTGGTTGGTCGCGGCGATGTTGTCGGTGGCGAACTGAGCACAAATCCGGATGTTGCAAAGATTTCTTTCACCGGATCGACAACCGTTGGAAAGATTATCCAGCACGCAGCTACTGAAACCATGAAAAGAATCAGTCTGGCACTGAGTGGCAAATCGCCGACCATCATTCTTGACGACGCAGACCTGGCACAAGCTGTACCTCTCGCGCTGAATGCTGTCTTTATGAACAATGGACAAGCATGTATTGCCGGCAGTCGCCTCATTGTGCCCGCGCGACTCCTTCCGGAAGTGATCGAGATCGTAAAGGCGGTCGTTTCTCAAATGAAGGTGGGGAATCCAGCCGATCAAGCTACCGTCATCGGCCCTCTGGCCAACAGCAACCAGTTTGCACGAGTGCAACACTATATTCGCCTTGGAATACAAGAAGGCGCCACACTTGTGGCCGGAGGGGAAGGTCGCCCCGAAGGCTTGGAGCAAGGCTATTTCGCCAAGCCAACCGTGTTTGCGAATGTCCACAGCGACATGGCAATAGCAAGGGAGGAAATCTTCGGTCCGGTGCTTTCCGTCTTGACTTATGACTGTGACGAGGAGGCTATTGAAATCGCAAACGACACGCTCTATGGCTTACAGGCTTATGTACATTCGTCAAATCCAGCGCGAGCCAAAGCCGTTGCTGTGCAACTTCAGGCTGGCCGAGTGTTGATCAATTGTCTGCTGCACGATCCGCTAGCGCCTTTTGGTGGATTCAAGCAGTCGGGTATTGGTCGGGAATATGGCCTGCTTGGTCTTGAGTCTTATCTTGAGCCTAAGACATTGATCGGAGCATAAAGTTTGGCATTCTCGACGACATGGGAAGACAGCGGATTAAACATGGCGTCGTTTCGTACTGTTTCATGCGTATTCTCCTTGCGACATCGGTGTCGCTTTGTCGGTTATATTTCGAACTACTTGGTTCTATAAGGGACGCGATGGCCGTAATCAAGGATTTTTTGAACTAATTATTTCAAAATGCCGTAGTGCCCCGTCGACGACCACGTAGCGCCGAAATCACATGCGGATTCTGGTCACCGCACCGGCGCTTCTTCAGGACGCGCGCTGAAGAATGCTGGGTAAGACAAGCCGACGCCAGAGACATTGACGATGGCCTGCCACGCGGCTTCCTGGCTGGCGCGATCGAGAAAATGTGGGTGGCGCATCGCCACTATTGGGCCGATGAGCTTCTTGGGCGCCGAGGCGAAGAATTGCCCTGAGACGTCGGTTCCGAACTCCGATGCCTGGAGGTATCGATGGGCTGCGGTCTCTGGAGTGTGAGTCATGCCGGGAATAAGCTTGAGCAGCGGAACCATCAGCCACTTCAAGGCTGGGCCAGCGTTTCGCAGCCCCTTGGTGTCGGGCGTGCTACCAGGCGAGACGGCGTATATGGCCATGCCGGTTGGTAGCCGGTGTGCCAGCGCCGCCGCCCACCAAGCGACGACGACCTTCGCGTCGGCGTACGCCCGATTAGGCTCGTATTTCACGTTTGGCCCGCTGCGCACCAGGGCTTCCACCGCGGTGCTGCGGTTACCCTGGTGATGTGTCGCCGCGAGGGCCACCACGTCGGTGTAGCTGAACAAGGGCACGTCTCCACGAGCAGCTTCCGAGCCGGCGATGACGATCCGCGCGTTGGGACTGAGCAGGTTGCAGCCAAGCAACCCAACTGTCAGTTGGTGATGACCGATTAACGGGGCCTGCGCCGCCTCGATGCCCGTCGCAGTCAGGACGCGCTCCTTGCCGCAGATCAACCCTGCATTGAGTAGTAGAAAATCGATCGGCTGACCTCGCTTAACCAGCTCAGCTAGGGCGGACTGAACACTGGCGGGCACATTCAGATCCAGCGCCAGCGGCGTGAAGACTTGTGTCTTGCTCTCAGATGCGAGCTGAGCTGCCGTTTCCTGGGCCTGGGCCAGGTTGCGACCAGTGACGATGACATGGCGGCAGCCCTCGGCGGCGAGCATGCGGGCTGCGGCATAACCCAGTCCGGAGGTGGCACCAGTGACGAGAGCGATAGAATGGTTCATGGAGGGTTCCGTGGTTAGGGATAATATCGAACCAAGGTTGCCTGTGAAGTCAGGGCCGCCTTGCTTATTTTGAACTATTTGGTTTATAACTATTTGACTATAATATATCCGTGCAACGGGCACGGTCAAATTATTTGGAACCAAATGATTCAAAATGCTATTAAGCCCTCTGGACGACCACGTAGCTTCGACGAGAGCGAAGCGCTGGAAAAGGCGACTCAGGTGTTCAGGTCGAAAGGTTACGACGGTGTGACGATCGACGATCTCGTCGCCGGGATGGGAGTGGGACGACCGAGCCTGTATTCCATCTTTGGGAATAAACAGACGTTATTCTTGCGCATCCTTAAGGCGTATGCGGAGAAGAAGGGCGCGCTCGCTGCAAAGGCACTCCTCTCACCCCGGGGTCTGCGCGACTCCCTCGCCGGCTTCCTGAGATTCGCCGTCGAAAATGCGACTGAAGAAGGGGCCGCGCCGGGATGTCTCGCAATATGCGTCGCACCGCTCGTGAATGATGTCATGGTCCGGGAGATCCTACAGAACGCAGCTGCTGGCGCCGTGGCGCTAATAGAACTTCGTTTCAGGGACGGGATCAGCGCGGGAGAAATCCCGTCCGACTTTCCCGTAGTGGTGCGGGCGAGCCAGGTCATGGATTTTGCTCGTGGCCTGACCATGCGTGCGCAGTTAGGCATGCCGCGCAAGACGCTCCTCAAAGACGCCGAGGAAGCGGTCGACTTACTGCTCCTGCCGCGGCGTGAAAATGCGGCGTCAGAAGGGGGCGTTTGACTGTGAAAGCCCGGCCTAATATGGAACGCTGTAAGACAAGGCTGTGCAGCTAGCCAACTTTGGGCGCGAGCTTTCGGGACGAGCCGACGCCATGCATCTAATTTTACGAGTCCTCAATTTCCCTATCTGATGATCCTGTTGAAAATTGCCGAAAGCGGATCATATTCCGGTAGTCAAACGCCGTACGATGACCGGCGGCGGTGAACAAAACAAACATTGGATTTTACTTGACGAGTCCCCAATGTCGTACGTTCATGTTTGTCTAAGCAGTTGATTAAAAATAATAAATTTTATAAATAAACTCAATTTGTTCACGAAAAAATGTTCACGGAGGTAGACCATTCAGGTCTCAAAGGTGAACATATCGACGGTTTTCGGAATATCACCTCCGTGACCTTACCCCGCTGAGTGCACCAATCGCAAATTAGCAATTTGGCTGTTTTCAGTGTGATGCAATACCCGGAATTGGTCCGGTGCCATTTGCCCAAGGGCGCTATGTGGGCGAACCGAGTTGTAATCAATTCGCCATATTTCGATGCGCTCGCGGGCCTCTTGCAAGCTACGAAACGCATGCTGATTTAAACATTCTTCACGTAATCGACCATTGAAGCTCTCGATATAGGCATTTTCGACGGGCTTGCCTGGTCGGATGAATTGTAGCTTCACACCGCATTGGTGTGCCCAGGCATCCAGCGCTTTGCTAATAAACTCTGGACCATTGTCTACCTGAATGACATCCGGGCAACGCCCACGGTGACGCAACTGCTCAAGCACACGGGCCACGCGACTGCCTGTCAATGAGTGGTCGACTTCGATCGCCACGCACTCCCGATTCCATACGTCAATGATCGTCAGCATGCGCATTCTCCGGCCGTTGCTCAGGGCATCAGCGACGAAATCCATGGCCCAACGCTGATCTGGCCCTTGTGGCATCGGCAGCACAACGCGTAAGTGACTCGGTCGCTTCTTACGACGCCTGCCTCGCAACGACAAGCCTTCTTCACGATAGAGACGCTCGGTACGCTTATGGTTGATGATCAAGCCTTCCCGGCGCAACATAACGTGCAAACGCGGCGATCCAAAGCGCGGGCGCTCTTGTGCCAATTCCCGTATCCTCTGACGAACAGGCGCGTCGTCCTCAACAGGTATCGGTCGTCGATAGGTGCGCCGGTTCAGACCAATTAAGCTGCAGGCCCGCCGCTCAGAGAAATCGTATTGCGCGATGACCTGCTGCACGACTTCTTTGCGCTGCGCGGGCAGTGCTACTTTTTTTGCAGAACGTCTTTCAGCACGAGGATATCCAGCGCTTGCTCTGCAACCAGGCGTTTGAGCTTCTGATTCTCTTCTTCCAAAGCCTTTAAACGCCGGGCCTCCGAGACTTCCATGCCACCAAACTTGCTACGCCAGTTGTAAAACGTGACGTCTGATATGCCGTGCTTACGACATAAATCTGCCACCTTCATTCCGGCGTCGGCTTCCTTCAAGACGCCAATTATCTGTTCTTCCGTAAATCTCGATTTCTTCATGACTAGCTCTCCATCAGCACAGTCACTAACTTTACATTGGGATACTTTTACGGGGGAAGGTCATCCGCCATATACGAGGTTTTGCAGCTCCTATATGTAGACGCCCTCTATTCCTCCGCGCCCAGTCTACCTAAACATACAAACTTGGGTATTTAGTGCGCAGCCAATATCAACGAGTTTGCAAGAATAGCGCTCTTAATAATCTGGAAGAGATACGCCCCGTGGCGCGGATGATGGGGGCGTAGGCTCAACTGAGCGCCGATATCAGAGCGAATAGCCCTACCTCACCCATATCGTCGCGCATCACTCTTACGGCGCAGGCACGAAGCAGGAGTCGCGCGCGGCATTCGTCAATACCTTTTACGAAGTTGCAAAAAAAGAAAGTGTTTTTATGGACGAGAGTGCCGAAAAGCTTCGAAAAAAGAGAGCTTAGATTTTTGAACTGCAAAAATATAGTTGCCAAATCAAAATTATCACTTGTATTATACGAAAATGAACTCATTAACTGTTATAACCAACATAATAATGTTAATAATCGAAGTTATCTGGATGAAAAATAATGCTTCACAAATATTCGTTTGAGAATTTTCAGTCCTTTTTAGAGCCGACGGTTGTCGACTTCACTCTAAATGAGAAAGCGACTCCAAATGACTGGATGGTCGATTGCGATACCGGCGCTCGGATATCGCAAATCATGGCCGTAATAGGCCCTAACGCTAGCGGTAAAACTGCGCTACTCAAACCTATCGTCTTTTTGGAATGGTTTATTGCGCGTTCATTTGCTGCGCAGCCAGATTCTCAGATTCCAATTTTTCCACACTTTTCCGCAATGGATAAACCAACCGTGGTTTTGGCGGAGCTTGATTTTGACGGTGCATTGTGGCGATACGAACTCAGATGTACCCGAGAGCAGGTGCTGCACGAGGCGCTGTATAGAAAGCACGAGCGTTTCAGATATGTTTTTATTCGAGACTGGGACGAGAGCACTAATTCCTACAAAGTAAAGCAGAATGACTTTGGTTTCCCAACTAAAGAAGCGCAAAAAGTTCGGAAAAACGCTTCACTTATTTCGACTGCTGCTCAATACAATGTCCCTTTGGCGATGCAACTTGTCAACACCTCTTTACATAGCAACGTAAATTTTGCTGGCCGTCATTCTAATAGGCAAGAATCGCTGTTCAATGCAGCAAATCATTTCAATAAAAGCCCAGAGCAGTTTGAACTCCTAAAACGTCTTTTAATGAGTTGGGATTTGGGCTTAAGCGATATCGAGATTCGAGAAGTTTTTAGAAATGAGCCAGACCCAGAAGCGCCTAAAATATTTATCCCGTTTGGCAAACATAAATGGGGTAATGGGGAAGCGGATTTGCCATTTGTTTTGGAATCCACGGGTACTCAAAGTGCCTTTATTTTATTGGCCTTTCTGCTCCAGGTGCTTACCAGTGGTGGTGTGGCGGTAATTGATGAGTTTGAAAGTGACTTGCATCCTCATATGTTAGAGCCGATCGTAAATTTGTTCTGCAATCCAAAATTGAACCCGCGGCGGGCTCAACTAATATTTACGTGCCATGCTATTGAAGTTCTTAACATTCTTCATAAATCGCAAGTAATTTTAGTGGAGAAAAATGCAAGCTGTGAAAGCAGCAGTTGCAGATTAGATGAGATTAAAAATATTCGATCTGACGATAACTACTACGCAAAATATATGGCGGGTGCATACGGTGCCATTCCCGTTTTCTAAAGGCCGTCTCAAATGAGTCAATGGCGTGTGAAGCGCACTTTATTGCTTATCGGCGAAGGGCTGCACGATGAAGCTTTTCTTACGCATATAAAGCATCATTGCGCGCCCCGTGGCTCGGGACTTGTTGTCACTGTAAAAAATGCTCGTGGTAAAGGAGCTTTGAATGTCGTTAATTTTGCAATTCGACAACGTAAAAATGTCGACTATGATGCCTGCGCAGTACTGGTCGATACAGATACTGACTACAACGAGAATGTTGAGATTCTTGCAAAAAATAATAGGATTCGTCTGATTGCGTCAGATCCTTGTATTGAAGCGCTATTGCTAAGATCAATTGGAAAGAGGCTTGGGAAAGCATCTCAATTAAAGGCCCAGTTCGCGCCGTATGTAGCGAACGATCCTACAAGTCCTCAGAATTATGAGGAAAATTTTGGAATAGAAAAGTTAAAGGAAGCTTCAAAAAATGAGGTCGCGATTCGAGAGCTATTGATGGTTTTTGGAGTGAAGTTGGGGCAGAAAGGGAAGTAGAAGGTGGTACTTCGAAGGCGACATAAAAGGCTTTCAAACATAATAGAATCAAAGAGATAGCGGTGCCGGTGAACAAAACAAACATTGGCCTCCGTTTTACATAATGTAAATTATGCGAAGGACTGGTGTAGGAGCAAAGTTGTAATGTCCGGTTCTGGCTAAGTAGAAATAGCTCTCGGAAGCAAATTTGATAGTTATCGGGAAGTAAATCTGTTAGATAGAGCTTCGCGCAGCTTCCTAACAAAATCCGGCGTCCATAGCCGTTGGTTTGCAAAACATCGTTCCCGTTTAATCATTGACGTAGCTATCAATTTTCCGTACTGTTCTGGCATTGCCCTTGAGGCCTTAGCAATACCTTCTGCCTTCGTGGCCTAGAAAAAGCCCAGTTCTTGGGCTTTTTCGTTTTCGCTATTTTTAAAATTACGTCATCGGTAACAGCTCAGATCCTCTGCAATCAGATATCGACAATAACCCGCTCTACGGCAACGGATCCATCTAAGCCCGCCGTAATAATCTCAATCCGCCCACTGGGCCATTCTCGTACCAGCGCGCCATTATGCTCTGGTGCGCGATAAGTAATTGGACGGCCAGCCTCAAGGTGAGCCCGAGCTGCCGAGTCGTCGTCTTTGGCCAATTCGGTTTCGAATATGCCCCAAAACTCAGCCTCCTCCGTTACTGTCAATACCGGAAGGTTTTCAATTTTCAAACGGTTCATCACGCTTATCCCTGAAAGATATTGCCAGCATTTTTAATGTGATTTTCCTTGCCATCTAATTCACAGTCCTTAAGCAATTTACTTTTATATCGCTGTCCAAAGCCTTTTTTGAGCATCTGGCTTGATCCCACTCTATGCCCCCAAGTGCCAGACCTGGTGCTAGCTTATGCAGTACGGCCCTGTGTTCTTAAAATGCTGGTGTTCCTGGCGCTGGGAGCGCTCCAGCATTTGGCGCAACAATGACGCTTGACGCTATTGCTGTCCATTAAGCTTCCAGCACCCACCCAACCAGCCAGCGTGACAGCACATTGAATCGGTTCTCGGTGCGCCATGCATCAGCACCTAGGCCTTGCCGTGCGGCCAGGATCTCGATTCTGCGGTTGACCCGCTCGGCCATCGGGCACGCTTGCCAGGCTTGCCCTGTCCCTGCAGCCGCAGCCTGATTGATCTCGGCGCGCAACGCTCGCTCGGGAGCCTCGGGCGACAGTGCCAGCTCAGGATCCATATGCGCGGGTACCCTCCCGACTTGCCACGCTACCGTGGTGCGATCCAGTTGCTCTCGGGCCTCATAGACGACTTGCGCAGCGTCACCGGAAATCTCCAACTGATCAATCCATTCGAGGATGCTGGCATCGACATCGACATCGCCATCCAGCGCAGCGTTCAGGCATTGTGCCGGCGTCATGCTCCCATTTTCGATGGCGTCGAGCTGCAGCAGGAAGGCGCGCGTGAAGTCGGCGTCATAGCGCGTACCTTCGCTGCTGACCAGTCGTGCGTGCAGATCCCTGGCCTTGCCGGTCAACTCGACTTCGCTGGCGTCGGCAATCCAGCCCTTGTCCAACAAGGCCTGCGCATGAGCGGCATAGGTCGAAGGCCGGCCCAGGCCGGATTGCTCCATATGGACGATGAATTCGCCCAGCGTCATGGGCTTGTCGTGTGCGATATCCACGCTGTGCGCGACGACCTCGACCTCAGCGCCGTCGGCCAATTCCTGTTCCACACGCGGCAATCCTGCATCGGGTGGGGGAAGCGGCCGAAGGCTGGCGATCGCGCGCCAGCCGGATTGCATGGCGCTGATGCGTTCGCAGCCGTAGAGATGCTGGTCCAGCGCAATCGTCCAGCGCTCAACGGACCAGGTCGGGGCGTCGCTGGCATAGCCATCGACTAGGTCGTACAGCAAGTCGAACACCTTGCGGGCATCGACTGAAAGTGCGCTTAGCTCGGGCGCATCCTTGCCCACATGCGGCAGGATCATGGGATGGGCTTGCATTTCAGTTCCTTGGATCGCGTTGGAGGGTGTTCGCGGAGTTGATCAATGCACGAAAGATTCGCTCGGCGCGCGCCTGGAGTGGCAAATCCTCGCGCAAGCGCTTGGCGGCCTCGCGGGCGGCGCGCCACTGGCCTGTACCGGCTTCGCGCCAGCGTTTGCTCCAGCTCAAATTCATCTCACTGACGAAACGCTGATCAGACAAGATCTGGTCGACCAGGTAGCAGACATAGTCTGCATAGTGCCGAAATTGCTGATCCAGCGGCACGTCGCCACTGGGCACCGGTCGCGCAGCTAGGTGGCAGGCCAGCACGTATTGCCATTGGCGCAGTGGCCCGAGATCGAGCGAGTCCGCACTGAATCCACGTGCCAGCGCACGTTGCGTGTCGCTCGACGCATTCGAGGTGCCCTCTCCCGTGGCGCCGAGCAGGGTGTCGATCGTCTGCGCTAAGGCGGCGAGCGCGCCGGTCAACTGCTGTAGCTGGAGGACAATTTCTTCGTCGTTCATCATTGATTCCATTGCGATCGTTGCACTGGCGCGATTCGGGCGTCTTCAAAGTATGCCTTGTGATCGAAGATGTCGGCAGAGACCACCAACTGGGTACCGCCCCCTGCCAGATAATAGCCGGGCGCCTGACTGGGTTGAGGGGCGACAGTCCCGATCAGTCCGCTGCGCATGATGTGGCGGATATCCGCAGGCAGGTCGCCGAGGCGCAAGGCGATATAGCCGCCATCGCCGTTCCAGATCCCAGGAATCGCATAAAGTCTGCGCCACGCCTGCTCTGACTGAGGCACCGGGCCGACACCCCAGAAAGTGCCACCGAGCGCGTTGCAGAAGAAGGCCTCGGCGGGGGCGGCGTTCGACCCGCCGGTATAGGCTGCGCCGACGAAGCGCCATAGGATGGTATCGTCGGCAAGATGTGTGGAGGGATCGATCGCGCCGACGAAGCTGGCAAGCTCGCGTGCGAACTGGCTGGCGTAGTGCTGCTGTGGACCGGCCGCAGACATGGCCAGATGGGAGGTCGTTGCGGGCAAGGCACCTGGCGTTGCACCTAGTTCCGGAAAATCCCGCCCTACATTGTCGTCTCGAAAATAATTCCCGAATTTGCCGGGATCCACATAGGACGGCGCGAGAAACGCCAGCCCAGGATGTGCATGCGAAAACCGCTCGTGGCGCGCCTGTCCCTTGCGAATGAGCTTGCTGCGCAAGGGTTCTGGCACATTGGCGTACGCTGCTAGCGGCATGGCGCTGCCCGGCGCCGGGGCGCTCGTGCGGGGATAACTGATCAGGCTAGTCATCGAGCTCCCCGTTCTGCGTGGCGCTCAGGCTCGGCGCTACGCCTTCGTAGATTTCCTGCAATGCCGCCATCGCTTGCGCGGGGCTCAAGCCAAGACGGTCAACGGCAGCTGCCACCACTTGGGCCGTCGAGCTGGGCGGCGCCGCTGCTTCCTGCAATATCACCGGTCCGATACGCTCGACCAGCGCCCTGGCGCCGACCAGCGTTAGGCTGTTTTCGCTTGCCGAATACTCGACTGTGGCGGCGCGTCCCAAGGGATCATCCTCTGCCAGCCGGCTGAAACTGATCAAGCGACCATCGAGGCTTGCCTCCACCTTTTCCACCAGGCGCGGCGCGCGCGCTTGATCGAGGCGGGTGATCTCGTCGAGCAGAGCCGCCGATACCCTCCCGACGCTGACTCCAGACACTTTCTTGATGTGCGTGGCGATCAGTCGATCGGCCAGCGAGCGCGTAAGCGCTGCCTTGACACGCTGAGGATCGACGCCAGTAGTGGCCAGTTGGCGCCCTTCGAGCAGCGCTTGTGGACTCATGGCATAGAAGCGCAAGCGCTTGAAGCATACGGCCGGTAGCCTGATGCCCTGTTGTCGCACCATGTCCATCACGTGCCAGGCGATTGCCTCCCCTTCTCTGTCGTCGTCGGTGGCCAGGTAGACAGCATCGACATGTTTTTCGCCCAAGCTGGCGAACTGCCTGAGTGCATTGTTCAATGCGCTACCCTTGTCGGTCAGACGCCAGGCCGGCGCGCCTGATTCATCGAGCTGGAGTTCGCGAAAATGGCCGCCCGTGGCAACGCCCTCGGCCAGTTTGCCGAAGGCTTGTTCGACTAGGTCTACTTTTGCGCTGCTTTCCAGAATGACCAGCTCGCGCGGATACAGGCGGTAACCGTGAAGTCGCAAGTATTTCCCCAGCACGCCGCTGGGCGTGCTGCCTGGTTGCAGCACCACCTTGGGATGGCCGAAGACGACGAAGGCATGCTGTGCCCGGCTAACGGCGACATTGAGCATGGAAGGACTTGAATCGAGAAACACCTTGGCCGTCCCATCATTGACCGCAGAGAACAGCACGATGCGGGTTTCCGCGCCCTGCAGCGAATGCACCGTCCCCACGACCATACCAGCCCCCTTGTCGGCAATGTTCTCGGGATCGGCCTGGCCCTGCTTGTCGTCCTTGACCTTGAATCCCAGCGCGCTCATGCGCGCGCTAAGCGCCTTGACCTGCGCGCCGTAGGGAGAAATGATGGCCACGCTGTCTTCGACGTTGCCATAGCGGGCCGTGATTGCATTCCGGTTTTCACGCAACCAGTTGGCGATTTCATTGACCTCGTCAGGATTGGTCTGACTCTCCCCGGAGGCTACCTGTTTGCCGTCGACCGCGACAAATCCCATGGGCGGTAGCAGAGACTCCGTGGCGCTGGCCTGTGCCGGCGTGCGCGCGAACCTGGCGGCATCCGGGATCATGGGAATGAGTGGGTCGATGGCGTCGTACACCAAGCGATTGCAGAACTCGATGATGGTCTCGCGGCAGCGGTAGTGATATTTCAGCATCGTGCCACGTCGCCCTGCCGCGATGTTTTCGTGGCGCGCGGCAGAAAACTGGGCACAAGCCATCATGTTTCCCGCCAGCGCATCCAGGTTGAACAGGCTGTGCTGGTCACGCATGTCGCCCAGGCCGAAACGGCGGCGTAGGTCGCGATTTGCGCGACGGTCAATATTCACCACGGGCGCCAACTGGTGGACATCGCCCACGACCAGCGCCTGGCGCGCCAGGGCGGTTAGCGGTACGGCCAGTTGCGGCGGCACCTGGCCAGCCTCATCGATGATGAGCCAGTCGGCGCCGCCAATGGCGTGCGTCGGCACCCGCTCGGCATTGAGATACAGCGCCAGCGCCGGCATGGTCTGGGCCGTTGCCACGATCACCGGTGCCAGCATGGCCGCGCGTCGTATCGATTCCAGCACCTCGGCGCGCGAATCGAGCGGCAGCGGCGTGGCGCATTCCTTGATCCAGGTGCCCTCCCAATACCGCATGGACAGGTGGAAGGCCCGATAGCGGATCGTGACATCGACGATGGATTCGAGCACCTGGCGCAAGGCCAGTGCATCCGGAGAGCCAGGTCCTGCCGCCAGCAACTGACGGTGTAGCGTTCGGCCCAACTGGTAGTGAGGATGATCCTGGTTGTCTAGCGCCAGGCCATCCTTGAAGCCGGCACTGAAACGCTTATGGGCTTGTTCGCCCCGGTACGTCAGGAACAACTCGTGCAGTTCACGTACAGATTTCGCAAGGCGATCGCTCATTTTCAGCTGCGACCCAAGCGCCGACAATTGCGCCGCACGCTGTTGCTCGACGCACGCACGCCGTGCCTGCCAGCGCTGCCATCGTTCCTCGTGAAGGTGCTGCTGCGCTACGGCGTGCTTGAGCCGTTCGACCATGGCCGGGAGCGCCGCTTGCAAGGCTTCCAGCTGCATCGGAGCCACGAAAGCGGGGTCGGCTTCCAAATAAGTGCGCACCAGATGATTGACATCCTGCTGGAGTCGGGCGTCGCGGGCGCGTCGCCGGGACGGCACGAATTCCTCCATCCAGGCGCGGACATGCTGCCAGAAACCGGAAGGTGCCAGACGATGCGTGCTGGCGCTGGCCTTGATCAGCTTGTCTGATTGCGACTCGAACGCCGCGCGCCGCGCCTGAGCCTGTGCAATGCGTGCCTGCCGATCTGCCGGTAAGGGTCGCGACAGGTGCCTCTCGCGACGTTGTGCGGCGCGCAAGCCGTCTACTGAACAGGACTGCAAGATGTCGTGTAACTGGTCGCAGGTGCGTAAGGAACGACCTAGCCGACTGTTGGCGTTGGCACCGGCCAGTTGCGTCACCTCGTTGCGCAACCAGACCAGCGGATCGGCTTGTTCCTTGAGGCCTTGTACGGCCAAATATTCACGGAAGCAGCGGTTGAATTGTGCCTGGTAGGTCTTTTGCACGTCCTCATTGATGTGTGAGACGCTGCGTGCCGAACCGTCAGCATTGGTAGCCGTGCCGCTGGCAAACAGTTCCGGCGCAATGAAGGGATCGCGATACAGTATCTGGAACTTGCCTGGCCCGCCCGTCTTGCGCTTAGTGGCAGACGGAAAGTACCAGCCATAGGAGGGGAAACCCTCTATCCAGCGGTGCTCGACGCGGATGGCATCGCCATCGTTGCGCGGCTGCGCGATCTCGGCGAAGGCCTTGATCATGTTGGTGGTGGCCTGGTTGGTCTGGCTTGCCGCGAGCACAATCGGTGCCTTGTTGTCCAGAGTGGCCTTGACCATGATGGTGGCGATCACGCCTTGCAACATTGATGTCTTGCCGGTGCCAGGAGGCCCCGCCACGGCGAACACCCTGCCCTCGCCACTATCGGTGGTTTGCCATAAGGCCAGCCGCTGTGTGGCATCCAGTCCGAAATCCCCGCCCGCATGGCCGCCATGATGCAGGCGTACAGAAGGCGCCTGCGGACTACCCCAGTGAAATGCTGCCGCATCTTCCGGGTTGCGATCGCCGGCCAGCAGCCTGGCCAGCAACGGGGCCGGTTTCTCCTGTCGCTGGATATCGTCGATCAGGTCCAGCAAGCGTCGGTTGGCGGGCGGGATGGCGGTATATCCGGCCATGCCCAAGAAAGTGAAGCGACGTTCTACACCGCTACCCTGGCGCCACGAGAATGCGTCGATGGCGCGAGGCGCAGTGTCCTGGTAACTGCAAAAGACCTCGTTTTGGCGCTCCCAGAACACCTGCCATGCCTGCTCCTGAGGGGCATCCTGCTGTTCCTGAGAGTTCTGTTGTGCATCCCGATCCGGCACGCTCGGTACCGTCGAAGCTTGCGGCCCGGTCTCTCGCAAAGGGCCGATCCTTGGCTTGCGCGCATCACGGTCCGGGCTGCCAAGGTGGCGCTGGTTGACAAACACATCGGTGCTTATCGGTGCCAGTGCACCGGTGAGCAGGTTGATCGTGGCCGGAATGGCTCCGGCGACGAGTTGCACATACTTTCCGTTGCGGTCCTGCCATTCGTAGCCGAAGGTGATCAGCACGTGGCAGCAGTTTGGGGGAGGACCGTCCGGGCGATTGGCGGCATCAGTGGCCGCCGCGACCAGATCCTGCCAGTCCTTGGATTGTGCCCGTTTCTCGTTGAAAGCAACCTTACCGGCCCTAATTTCCTCCCAGGAAACATCGGCGCGCGCATACCACTCGGCACGGATTCTGGGCTGCTGCGCCAAGCCATCGAGATCGGCGTAACGCAGCATCTCACGCCAATAGCTCAGCCACTGTCCAGCCTCGCCGTGACCTTGAACCGGCTGGCGCAGGCGGTATAGGTCATCTTCCTTGATGTACTTGAGCGCAACCGCTAGCTGTTCGCGTGTGAGCAGATCGAGGTTCAGCAACGAACCTTTGCGGTCGGCCTTGTTTTCTAAGGCAAAAGCTAAAAACTTATAATCGTCGGGTTGTATGTAGGCGACTTCGAGAATCGGCATGGAGCGAACGACGAGTTAAAAGCTTAGAACTTTACGTTTTTTCGCATGCCGCCACAAGTTAACGGATTGGCGATGACGGACCTTCGCACCAGAAGGAGCTGCTGGCGCCTAGCCTTAGACGCGTTTGTTGTTCATAGAGCGCCTGTAGCTGGAGGCCAACCGAGATTGAGCAAATGTCCAGATAGGAAAGTTGTTGCTAGTGCATTCATCCTGACGAAGTTGCGTTTCCAAGGGCAGCCGGCATTGTTTGAGTGGGCGGTTCGTTAAGGGCCCCCGCAAAAGTAGGTTTTGGTGGCGGATTTGGCGTAGGTGCGTCTTGAATTTTCCGATCGAGTAGCAAAATGTCTGCCACTAGAATTTCTGGGAGGTCGCCAACCATTGGTAGTTCTTGTTCGAACACGTGTAGCGTTTTTAACATCGGATACTCTTCGACCGCATAAGTGATCAATTTCCGGGCTTGATCCTGGTTTCCATTCTTACGGTGTTGCTCCGCGATCCACAAGGCGAGGCCAGCACCGATCAGTGGGCCAAAGTCCAAGCCATTTTTATGGAAACGCTGATTCACATATGTCTTTAACAACTGGTCGCTCTCGTTAATCGACCAGTCAGGGATTTGCCTCCCCGCTAAGAAATGCGCGACCAGACTTTCGACCGATGGCTCATCAAAAAGGGATACATATGGCTCAATAAACGCCTCTGCTGAAGGCAATTCATTTTCTGGCAAATATTGTATGTAAATGTGATAGAGCGCCAACATCGGCATTTTCTGTTCAGCTTTGGCGAGCGATGGAACAATTCCTTGAATCTTTTGAAGCACCGCTCGCATATCGCTAACTTTTTGCGCCGGATCAGCAATATTTGCGGTATGTTGTTTGATGAACCAGCTCAGGATCGTCCGAGCACTGCCGAGTGTGTAGTTTTCTGGCTTATCAATCCAATAATGGGAGGCTAATTGCATAGTCATTAAATTGGGGTAATCCTTTGTGTAGTGATACTCCTCTTTCTCTACTTTTTGGGATTGATTTATGAACTCGATAATGACGTGCCGGGCGACCCTTGCTAAACCGCGAAAACTCAGCATAAGCTTGCCATTATCTGAGAAAACATCGGATTGGACGTGTGGCGAAGTCAGGTTTTTCGGGAGAGGCCGTAACGTATGAATGTACGTTGAGCGCAAGTCGTACGCTTGCCTGATTGCCACGGCTAACTCGGATCGGCCTGCGGGGTAAAGACTCTCCTCTGTGCCGTTCCGAAAAAATGACGGTGACAGGTAGTGGTTGGTAAACGACGAAAATTTTCGTTTCAGCGCGACATGTTCGTTGGCGAGAATCGCATTCCTAACATCCTGACGTATCGGTTCGGTGACTTGTGTCAAAGCACTGTCAATGCGGATCCGTTTCTTTTCATCATAGTGCTCCCACATAGGAATCGTTCCGTCGAACTCTTGCGCGAGTGCCTCAATGGCCGCAACGAGAAGTGCGTACGCTAAATCTAAGTCGTCGCTCAACCGATGCATCGCTGTGACATAGCGACGGATTGACCGATTGACGCTAAGGTATGCCTTCCGCTCGAGACCGAGCAAATCTTTGAAAAAAGGTTGAAGGGCACTGATCTCGCTCATCTGAAAGCTGATTTTCTCGTCAAACATACGCGGAACATATCTGCTTGGTAACGCGAACAACCCTAAAGCTGGGGCAGTGGCGTTAGTGAGGCGCTGAACCAAATCGCGGTCGGGATCGCATGTAATGTTCATGCCGAATGACACGATCGCGGCGAAATCTCGAATAAGAAAATCCGGACCAACGCTGACGATTTGCCCGCCCTGAATCGGACCGCTTGGCTTTGGGAGTCGCTCTGGAATTTCACAAACAACGGCACTCATACCACCGGCGCCTTTCGCTGGCAAAAGTGCCCCAACGCCGGTTTCGATGCGATCCAATAAAATAAATTCGTAGTTGGTATATAGGACGCCGCGATGCAACGTCTCGTAGATCGCATCGGGATTGGTCGATGGATAGAATTTCCCTGTGCTAATTTGGAGCATTTAACCGTCCTATATAAACAGGTGGTAACAGTTTGATCATGAAGTCCAATCAAGGCTGCGTATTTCCATGTGAGATGGTGCCCTCATCCGATCCCTTATCTAGGCGCTGCGCCAGGATCTTGTCGATCCAGGCCGCTTTATCCCGCTCGGCTTGATCGGCCTTTCGTTCTGCTGTGACCAACTGACTTGTCAGCATTTCAACCTGCTTACCCGCAGCGGCCGCGCCGGTCTTGGCCTCAATGAGCGCCTGCTGCGCCATATCGAGCCTGCGCTCAGCGTCGGCTCGTGCAGATGCCAGGTTCTGCAGTTGGGCGGTCTGTTGATCTCTTTCCGAGCGGACTCGGCCGAGCTCGTCCTGGGCTTGTGCCAAAGCTGGGTGCAACCGCTCCAGCTCTACCGCTTGGTGCGCCAAAGTCGCCTCTCGCTGGCTATACGTCGCCTGTAGAGCCTCCTGGCGGCGTTGGCCGGCAATGATTTCCTGCTCCAGGCGAGCAATACGCTGCTCAAAGGATTGCCTTTCTTCGGTGCGCTGATGAGCGGCGGCCTCCTGGAAGTGCTCAAATTGAACGCGCGCCTGTGTTACCTGCTGATTTAAAGCACTAGCTTCGGCGCCACGATCCGCCAAGCGTTGCTGAAGGCCGGTAATTTCGGTGTGCGCAGCCGTCAAGGCGAGTGCCTTGCCCTGCAGCTCTTCCAGAGACTTGGATAGTCGTTGCTGGCTCTGCTTCCATTCCCGCGTTAATGCTTCGTGGTCCTGGCGTAGTTGTGCATGCTCGGCTAGCGCAGCGTCTCGTTGGCAGCGCATTGCCTCAAGTGCCTGGTCGTGCACCACTCCCATTTTTTTCAATTGCAAGGCGACGTCAGCCTGTAGGCGCTCATAGATGCTTTTGACGGCCTCCACAAGTTCCATTGGCAGTCCCGAATCGGCATTGGAGACGACGTCTTGGTGCTCCGTCTTCCAGCGCTTGAGCATGGGCGCGATGGTGCTTTTGCTGCCGGTATCGCCCAGTGCCTCGCGTACCGTATCGATCGTGGGTGTTCTCCCCGATTCCGCCAATTGGGTAGCGGCTCTGGCGACTTGTGAGTAAAGGATGCCAGCGCGGGCCATGAGAACTCCATCAAATAAAATATCGTATTACGTTATACGTAATAACATGTTTCAATACAATTGAATTTTCGATATATCATTACATTTATAACTCGCTATAATGTTGTTTATCGCGTGTTATGATGCCTTTCCTTCTTCCTCGCCAATAACGGGCAGTACAGAGGCCAAAATGCGCGACAAAGTGCCAAGTCTTGAGACCGTCTCCTCACCCCCTGCAAGGAAGACTTTTACTAGTCTCAAACCACTCATTCGGGGCGGCAGTATGCTCGCCATTCAAGATATCCACGCAACTCACCGCGATTTTCTGACTGCAGCCACCTCGGAAAACACTCGCCGAGCTTACCGTTCCGCCATTCGTCACTTTCTTGCTTGGGGCGGCGACCTCCCCGCCGACGAGGGCGGCATCATCCGTTATCTCATGGCGCATGCTGCCAGTCACAACACTCGCACGCAGGCCTTGCGCCTTACCGCGCTCTCACAGTGGCACACCCATCAGGGTTTTCCTGACCCAGCGAGTACGGTGACAGTGCGCAAGACCCTCAAAGGCATCGGTCGCACCTATGGGCGCCCCAAAAAACAGGCCAAAGCCTTACCGCTTGAAGATTTGGAACGAATTGTCGCCACGCTGGCCGCGCTGGATACGATCAAGGCGAAGCGGGATAACGCGCTACTTCAGCTTGGTTTTTTCGGCGGATATCGGCGCAGCGAGCTCGCCAACCTGCAGATCGCAGATATTTCGTGGGAATCAGACGGCTTGTTAATCACGCTGCAACGCTCAAAGACGGACCAACAAGGACAGGGAGTCCTCAAGGCGATTCCTTATGGTACGGCACTGTGTTGCCCAGCAACGGCGCTACGCGCCTGGCTCGATGCGGCCGACCTCCGGAACGGAGCGGCCTTTCGGCCCATCAACAAGTGGCAGATGGTTGGAGAACATGCCATCCACCCTGCCAGTATCAATACGATTCTGGCAGACTGCGCGGTAATGGCCGGGTTGGATTATGTTCCCGACCTCTCCAGTCATAGCCTACGTCGAGGCATGGCTACCAGCGCCTACCGTGCCGGCGCCGACTTCCGCGACATCAAACGACAAGGAGGTTGGCGTCACGATGGCACGGTTCAAGGCTATATCGAAGAAGCTGGTCGGTTTGAAGAGAATGCTGCCCGCCATCTTCTGCGTAAAAGTGGTAGTTGATTACATGGGCTGACGCCATTTTGCCCCTGTTGCCCTCAGATGTTTCTACGGGACGAAACATGAGAAATCGCTCATCTAAAACGTGGACAAAAACTCCATTTATTCTATTCAATGGATGGAGGACAGCGTAAAAATCTAAGAATAGATCATTGCGACGTCACCTTGAGCCTATATTAGGCGGCCTGCTCATCGTCACCAGGCGCGTTGATGCGCCATTGAACATCATCTGTCAAATCCAGAGGCATTTCGATTGGATCTTCAACTTCGTTAATTCGGTTCCAATGCATTACATCAAATGTAAGTTGAACAGCATCACCAATCATTTGCTCTCGTCTTTGTTGGAACGATCGATGGGCGACTGAACGTGGAGCGACATCAATATCAGTCCATAAGGTTAACTGGCTGGCACCTTGCCAAGTTGTCACAGCTAGATTGGCTCGATAGGGTTTTCCTGTAACCTCGTCACGCCGAATCTCTTCTCGTGCTGCGCTAGAAAACTGTTCTGCCAATCTTTCCAGAGCAGTTTTTGGCTTTGGCAAGGGCCACCCCATCGCCGCTGCGTACTTAGCCACATCGTGCATATCAACAGAATCCTTATCTGTCTCTTCACGATATCGTTTGATGATGCTTTGCATCTCGCTAGCTTTAGTCATATGTCCTCGTTTAATTAAAGTCCAATATCTGCAACATCACCCCAACCATCTACGACAGCGCTCGGTGAAACACTGGATCTGATTTTCACTAAGTGGTTAACGAATCTATCGTATCTTCCCGTTCTAAAGCGCAATTGCCCTGCGACCAATCCCGGATGAACGCCTAAAGTAGCGGCTAGGCCAAGGATATCTCTCTCTGCGAAAACAGGTGCTTTACGAGTGATGAAACTATCCATACTCTTTTTAGGCACACAAAACTCTGCCGCGGCTGCATTTGCAATGCGTTCTTCCTCTGAGATGTTCATCCCTGTGCCGGCACGTTCGCCCTCTAGCTCAGAATCGATTGAAATCGACGTCTTACCATGCTCTTGCAGTACGTGTTCTAGCTCATGTCGGAGAACAAACCAAAAATTATCTATTCGATCATGTCTCATTGAAAGCCCGATAACCGGAGCTGATGAATTGAGCCAAAAGCAAACGCCGTCTATTTTTGCAGAAGGAAGAGATTCGACAATGACGAACCGGATACCACATTCTGCGAGTATCCTTGGGACTTTCCTTGCTTCCTCTGCGGCAGACATTAGAGGTCGAATCAGCTCGATTGCTCGTTTGCCGCTGGCATGGGAGTATTTGCCAACAATCATGCCTGCTGCAATCTGTCTAACGCGATACAGCCAAGCAATTTGCACAGGTGTTGCATCACCTGACACAGCGGTCTTCTTCGCCGCATGCGGCAGAATTTCGATCTCCTCAATAGATT
>Ga0302156_10000034_pt1 | contig 125144 bp, 121 predicted proteins | sample I_Bog_N3_2_FD_193503 | JGI IMG/M metagenome (GOLD analysis project Ga0302156, IMG submission 193503) | Peat permafrost microbial communities from Stordalen Mire near Abisko, Sweden - I_Bog_N3_2 | ecosystem: Environmental > Terrestrial > Soil > Wetlands > Peat | place: Sweden: Abisko... | reverse complement strand
GTCGGTATTGCTTGGCAGGCATTTCTCAAACCGCCCGCAGCGCAGAACACCGCGCGTCAGGCGCCAGCCTAAGCTCTCATTGCAATGCCGGATGCGGATCATGTCCAACCCGAAGCCCCCTCTCCCACGCGTTGCCCGCGCCCCAAAATGGAGCCGGCGTTGCGCGATGGTCGTTGTCACGCTCTTCCTTCTCTACCAGGTGCCGATCATCGAATACCTGTGGCGCGTCGGCGCGAGCCTGGCGGACACCGGGTTCAGCCGCAAAACCGCGCAACGGCTCGCCCGCGATAGCGACTGGTTTATCCGTTATTTCACCGGCCCCCCTAGTGACACAGAGATGCGGGCGTTCTTCGAGAAAAACCGGCCGACATTCGAACGGTTGGCCTATCTGTATGCAACCGCTCAGTGTGAACCCGGTCCGGAGGATAAAACCTGCAAGGAGTTGGCGCAGCAGCTTGGCGTGTTTGTCTTCACGGTCGACTACGTCAAAAACACCATCTATCCGCAAAGCCAGCGCGACTATTGTTTTCCCGCTTGTGCGGTTCAGAACTATGCATTGCTCGAAGAAGCACAAAACTGGTGGCGCAGCACCAATACCGGCATCAGCAGCTGGGAAAAACAGTTGTATTACGTGCCGCCCTTATTACCGGCGCAGCCGCTGGGCCTGAATCCCAAAGAATTCCCCGCCGAGCGCGACGAGGTCATGCGGCGACTGTGCCGATACCCGCGCGCCTCGCTGGACACCCTGGTGCCGGAACTGGAACGGGAACGCTACTACTCCGACGCTTGTGGCTACCGGTCGCTGGGCGATGGCTGGTACCTCGCGCTGTCGGCCGGTTATAACCTGGAACCGCTGTTCTAACGCAAGGAGCATGTCATGGCTTACGCTGAAACCCGCACAATTATCTATGATCGTGGCGCGATGAACGAGGTCGAGACCCTGAAACCGCGAATCGCGCAGGTGGCCGCCGAACTCGGGCTGCGCCCGGAAGCGATCTTCGGCGCGCTGGTCGAGGAAAACCACGCCTATCGCAGCGCGCCCGGTAAAAACGCGTTGGGCGATGCCTGGGTGCGTTTCCGCGATCTCGATCACGAGTCGTTGCGTCAATTTTACCAACGCGCCCAGCGCGACGGCACACTCGACAACCACAGCGCACTCGACAAATTCAGCAACGTCACGCTCAACGATGTCGGCCCGTATAACATACAGATCGGCACGGCCATCCGCCTGGTGAGCGACTACGCGCAAAACACGCCGCCAGAGCGTGATCCGCTGGGACTGCGTCGCTACGCCAGCGATTATCCCGCGCTGGTGAACGACCTGATGAAACCGAGCAACGATACCGCGCCGGCGATTGCCGGCTTGATGCTGGCCGAAGCCCAGCGCTATATGGCGCGCCATACGGATCCTCAATACTGGGACAGGCAAAACAGGGCAACGCAGGATGCGGTGCTGATTACCTACTACAACATGGGGCCGGCGGCCATCGAACGCAATCGTCCCAACAATATGCAAGAACACGGCGGGGTCTATATGCCCCAACCCGGGGCAAGAGAAGTTGGAGGCAAAAACCACATCACCAACGCCCAGGCCATCGGCGACATCTTCGGTCACACCGATTACAAAACCCGCACCGACACGGCGCCCTCTGACAGCCAAACCTCCGACGCTACCGAGCCGAGCCGTACGGTAGCGCCCTCAGAACCCACCACCCCGCGTCCGCCGTCCCATCGCTTTCTCGCCTATTCGGACCGAAATACGGTGCGCTTGAAACCGGGCGGCACCCTGTCGGACATCGTGGCGGTCGAAAGGAGCCGAGGCAATCCGATCACAGCGTCAGACCTGCGCATAGTCAACGAGCTCGATGCCAGCATGGATAAAAAGCTCGCCCTCGATCAGCTCTTGGTGGTGCCACGCCGCCGCGACGGGCGTCTGTTGATCGATTGCGGCCCGGTCGAGCTAAACTTCAACCCCGCCGATGGCAGCTATCAATATACGATTCAGGAAGCGGAGTCCGGCGTGGTCGGTCGGGTCGAACGCAGCCGCGACGCCGCCAGCGGCGCATACACCGACCGTTTCGCCCTGCTCGACCCCGCGAGCGGCACAGTGCGACGCGAACAGATCCACGCGCTGGACGCGGGGCATGGCGAGCAATACCAGCACAGCCTGCGCGCGGTGGGTGATGATGGCGAACCGGCGGCCGACGGCGGCCTCGCCGGGGCACTGGTGGCCAGAATCGCCGCAGCCCAGGCCGCGCGGTTCGCCGCGCTCGACGCGGCCGAGGAAGCGGCGATGGGCGGCTCGGCGACAGCCGGACGAATCCACCCGGCGCCGCAATGTCCGCCCCTGGCCAGTGATGCTCAGGGGGCCGCGCGCGCGCGGCGCGCGCTGGCCGGAGAAACCACGACCGCGTTTGATGCCCGGATCGATCACCAACTATCGCTAATGAATCAGGCCCAGGCTCAATTCGCACCGCTGGCCCCGGTGACGCGCGAGCCTGGCGAGGTGTTCACCTTGCCGCAACCGATGGATTGGGCGGTTTCGTCTCCGTCTTGACGCAGAGCCCACTCGGGGCGGGGCTGGGTCCGTGTGCGTTATAGCCGCACCCAGCCACGACGGATCAACGGGGCAAACAACTGGCGATAGAGCAGATAGACCGGTAAAAACATCGGTTCGAACACCGCGCGTTCCGCCGCCAGGCAAATCCGCGCGCTGAGCGCCGCAACCAAGAGCGCGCCCAGCATATCGAACGGAAAGTGCACCCCGAGATAAATTCTCGCCCAAGCCACCGGCACCCCCAGACCGGCAAGAATCCATCCAGCGAAGCGCAAGCGCGCGTGCAGCAGGCAGCTAAAGGCCACCGACCACAATAAGGTCAGATGATCACTGGGAAACGATGAGTCGGCGGCATGCGCAATCAAGGTATGTCCAATCCCCATCATGAAAGGACGAGGATGGGTCCACACCATACCGATAGCCTGGTTGATCAATAAACCAGACAGGCCGGTGCAAGCCGCCTGCAGCAAGAGTTTGCGCCGGACCTCTCCACCCCGCAACCAGCCTATCATCAGCGTAATCGGCACCAGCCAGATCACATCGTTGGCCAGCACAGTGGCCAGACCAACGAGCATAGCGCTTGGATGCGCAGAAGCGTTCAACAGTAAAAACAGCGTTTGGTTAAAGTGTTCCATCAGTTATTTCAACGCACGTAGCAACTAAAGTATTTGAGAGATTATCGGAGCATACTTAGCAGACACTGAGCCATGACGAGATGGTTATGACCATCGCCACATCTTGTGGCTCGGCTCAGCGTCGCCTCCCGCACAGAGCGGCACGTCGTCGCGGATACATCGTTCATATGGAGTCACCATGCACGCACCTCGCATCAAACTATCCAGTCAAGGCCCAGAATTTTCACGTATCGTCGCCGGCGCCTGGCGCATGGCCGACTGGAACTGGAGCCCGCAGCAGCGGCTCAGCTGGATTAAAGGCTGTCTGGATCTGGGGGTGACCACATTTGACCATGCTGATATTTATGGTGGTTACCAAGCCGAAGCGCAGTTTGGCGCGGCATTAGCGCTGGAACCCGGTTTACGCCGTCAGATGCAACTGGTGAGCAAGACCGGGATTGCCTTGGTCTCTAGCGAGCGGCCCGAACACCGGATTCAACACTACAACACGCGGCGCCAGCATATTATCGATTCCGCCGAGCGTTCCTTAACGAATCTGCACACCGATCATCTCGACCTGCTGTTGATTCATCGCCCCAGCCCATTGATGGACGCTGACGAAATCGCCGAAGGCTTTCACGCGCTGCATCAGTCCGGCAAGGTACATCATTTCGGCGTATCCAACTTCAGCCCGCGTCAGTTTGAGCTGGTCAACAGCCGTGTTCCCCTGGTCACCAACCAGGTTGAAGTCTCGCCGCTCTATCTAGACCTATTGCATGACGGCACGCTGGATCAGATGCAGCAGCTAAAGATTGCGCCGATGGCCTGGTCCCCTCTGGCCGGTGGCCGCTTATTCGCCGCGGGTGAACGCGAAACACGGGTGCGCGAGGTCCTCTCCAATCTGGCGTCGATCGGCAATGCCCCGGCGGATGAGGCCGCCTATGCCTGGCTGTTGCGCCACCCGGCGCGCATGTTGCCGATTACCGGCAGCCGCAAGCTCGATGTGATCAAAAAGGCGGTCAGTGCCTGCTCATTGCAAATGGATGAACAAGATTGGTTTGCCGTGTGGCAAGCGGCAAGCGGACACCCGGTGCCCTGAACCGGATCGTAAGCGTAAAGAGCACACTGACGGCGCTTTCTCCGTGAGGAGAAGCGCCACAAGCAAATAAATGGCACCTCAAATTGCCTTGCCCTATACTCCCACCCTGACGGTATAACTCTTGCCAAAAGCGTCATGATCCGTGATGCAATCGCACTAAAAAAAGTAAAGGTTAATCACTGAATGACGCCGCTTTCGATCTATATCCTGACATACAACAGTGACCGCCACTTAGAGAAGGTCCTTTCCGCCGCCGCGCGCATGGCCGACGACTTATTGGTCGTGGATAGTGGTAGTACGGACAATACACTGGCCATTGCAGAGCAGCATGGGGCTCGGATCATGCACCGCGCTTTTGACAACTTTCGCGCCCAGCGTCTATTTGCCAACAGCCAGTGCCAGCATCAGACGGTGATGTTTATCGACAGCGACGAACAACCCAGCGAAGCGCTGATCACCGAAGTCAATGCGCTAAAATCCTCGGGATTCGGCCACGATGCGTATACCGTGCGCCGCGATTGGATCGTAATGGGGCGGATTGTGCACGCGCTATTACCGGTTGGCTGCCCGGATTATCCGGTCAGAATCGTAAAAAAAGATCAGATTGACTTCACCCTGAACACCGTCCATGAAACGCCTTTCGGTTACACCACCCTGGCTAGGATCGAGGCGCCTTTGATCCATCATACGTTTGAGGACAAGGCGGAATTGATGCGTAAGCTGGATCTATATACCGATCTAGACGCACGTGATATCCATGACCAGGGAAAACCCAAAAACCTGCTGTGGATCAAACAATGGACCAGTCCGGTCGGCGCGTTCTTGAAATGGTATCTGCGCAGCGGCAACTGGCGTGATGGCCGTGTGGGTTGGATCTTGGCGATCTATGCCGCAGCATATACACACAGAAAATATAACAAGGCATGGCAACTCAGCATATCCTAAAGAATAGGAATAGCGCGCTGGACGCCAGGAGGGAGACACTTCTGCGCGAGATCAAATTCGCTTTACGGATCAACGGCACGGCACTTACTTGCCTATCAAACAATAATGACGCAGTGCCTAAGTACTATCTAATAAGAAACGCTACACCAGGAACATCAAATGTCGTCAAATCAAAGCACCGTCATCAGTACAGAAGACCGAGACCAACTATTAAAAAACTTGGTTATTCCCCCGCGTCCCAGCGTCTTGGACACATTGATGGCCATGCGCAACGACCCCAGCATTAATCTGCAGAAGGTCGGAAAAGTCATTGCTTCCGACGTGGCGCTCTCCGCCGCGGTTCTCAAGGCGGCCAACAGTCCACTGGTCCATCGTGGACGACGAACCAGCTCGGTTTCGCAGGCGATCAATCTGCTCGGGATCAAGAATGTCGTCAACTTGGTCAGCGGCCTGGTGCTACGCACCCGGCTCACCGACGATGCCCCTGCCAGCATTGAACAATTCTGGGAGCGCGCCATGCTGATCGCCATGATCAGCAGCGCCTTATGCCAACGACTGGATCATGCGCCGGAAGATAGCGCCAGTTTCGCGCTGTTTCACAGCTGCGGCATCGCCCTGATGTTAATGCGCTATCCCAGTTATGAACGCACGCTCGAGCTGATCGAAATGGCCAGCGATGATCGCATTACCCGGGTGGAAAACGAATTACATGGCACCAGCCACGACATCGTCGGTTATTTAGTGGGTCGCGCCTGGAATATGGATGAAGCATTTTGCCAAACCATTCTGCTGCAGTTCGACCCGGGCATTTTCAACCCAGAAGTCGAATTGCCAATCAGCGCGGACGCACGCCTGTGCATCGCGATCACCCGCGCGGCGACCAATGTCTGGCGCACACTCACGCCAGGTAACGTTGATGCCGGTTGGCCGGCCATCGGCGAAGCCGTGCTGACGATGATTGGGCTAGATGCGGCGGAGTTTGAAGACTGGCGCGAAGGCATGCACCAGCGCCTGGTGGAGTAAGGCCGGGTAGCCACGCTCGTTGCCGGATGGAGAAGGTCCGAGAGTCCCTTGCGATGGAGGTCCATATGTCGCGATATTTATTGGGTTTTTATATCTTGTTTCTCTGCCAGGCCACGAGCGGCGCGCCTTCCATTGAATTCTCCTATCCGGAGTTGCCCGGCTTTTTCGAGCAGCACAACGGCCAATTCAGTGGTTATCTGGTGCATGTACTGCAGCAGGTGGGCCAGATGGAATCGGTACACTTCGAATTCACTCTGGCACCGCGCCGACGCAGCGAGTCGCTGCTGCAACTTAAACCGAATGCCTGTACCGGCATCGCCCTACTTCCCGGTCAAGCCCCGCCGACACAATACCGCGCCATTGCACACCTCGGGCAATTTGAAATTAACGCGTACCGCAAGCGTGATCAGGCGCTGGCCCCGCAACAACTCAATCAATTGACCGCATCGGATATCCTGTCATTTGGCACCGTATCGTCCACGGTACTCGAACATCAGTCGATTCGCCATGTGGCACTGGATGCCTCGCTACGCGAGGATCTGGCCATGCTACAAGCTGGACGCGCTCGGATACTGGTCACCGCCGACATTTCGCTGGTCATGTTGCCGCATCAGGCCCAGCAACAACTGGTCGTGGTCAAAAAACTCGCCGCATTCGACTTGTATTGGGTGTGTTCCAATCAAGTGTCACCCGCCTTGGCCTCCGCGTTAGCCCGTGACTGGAATCAGGTTGTCACCGCCAATCCGGCCCGGCATAGCCGATAAGCTCGCGCTGAATCACAGTCCAAACAAAAATCATGGCGCCAGCCATTGCCGATGCCAAAGTCCGGCATGAACATAGGACAATAGGTTAAACTAGATAAGTATTTAATGCTTTTTGACATCTCGCTACGCACCGCGCGTCACAACCTGAATAAGGATCGCCTTGAAACCGACGCTACTCGCTATGCCCCGCGCCTGGCTTCTGGCTCTTGGCGCGCGCGCGACGCACTATTTTCTTGCGCTGGCACTACTGACGATCTGGTTGGCGCCTCTGCAGCATCTTGCCCCCCCGCTACTCATGCGCTTAGGTCTGACAGCGTTGCTTCTGGCTCTCCTAGCCGTGGCGCGTTTATCCCGGCGCGCGCGGCGAGCGCAGCGGCGGCTTGCCGCGCTTGAAGCGTTAAGTCAGCCCCCCGCCACGCTAGCCGCGCCTATAGAGGAAGATCGATTCCGCGCGTTGGTTGAACAGTCGCTCACTGGCATTTACATCATCCAGGATCAACAACTGGTTTACGCCAATCAGGCCATGGCGGAGATTTTCGGCTACGCCTCGCCGCAGGAGCTCATCCATCAGCCAGCCATGGATCGGGTCGCGGCGGAAGACCATGAACGAGTCAGGCTAGCCATTCGCCGTAGAGGGCAGGACAACCCTACGCGTTATCGCTTTCACGGTTTGCGCCGCGATGGAAGCCGCATCGTGGTTGAGGTGCATGGGCGTAACATCATGCACGAAGGACGTCCGGCCCTAACGGGCACGCTGATCGATGAAACCGAATCGCACAGCTACCACGAAGAAATGGCCCAGTTGGTAGCGCAAAAAACCTTAGCGCTGTACCAAAGTGAGCAAGAGCTGCATACCATTCTCGACAACCTGCCAGCGATGGTCAGCTATTACGACCCGGAGTTGCGACATCGTTTCGGTAATCAGGCGTATTGCGACTGGCACCGCGTCAACGCCGAACAACTACTTGGACAGCGCTTACCCGATCTGATCGGCGCGCGGCAATACGCCAAGGCGCAACAGCCGATCGAAGAGGCGCTGCGCGGCAGCGCGCAGCGCTTTGAGCTGGAGTTGCAGCGACCGGGGGGTGACAGCTGGCAAGGACAAATTCACTTGATTCCGGATCTGCGCGCGGGCGTACTCAGCGGCCTGTTTTGCCTGATCATGGATATCTCGCCACTCAAGCAGGCAGTACAAGCCTTGGGGGAATCCGAGTTTCGCTTTCGCCAACTGTTCGAAGCCGCTCCCGTTGGCATGGCGCTGTTTCGCGGCGATGGGCAATGCATCATGGCCAATCAAGCTCAGGCCGATCTCATGGGTGGATCGCGCGCCGAGCTATTGGAGCAAAATTTCCGGCAGATGCCGACGTGGCAGCGCACCGGTTTGCGTCATATTGCCGAAAAAACCCTGGAAGACGGTCAGCCACAGCACTATGAGCTCAAAATGGAAACGAATTTCGGCAAGCCGATCGAAATCGAATGCCAGTTCACGCTGATCACGCTGCAGAGCGAACCCTATTTGATGCTACTGGCCAAGGATATCGCTCCATTTCGCCAGGCGGCGCTATTGATGAAGCAAGCGATGGATGCCGAGTGGGAAAAAAACCTGCTCGATCAGCAATACCGCCAAGTAGTCGAAAACATCACGGATGGGTTCTTTACCATCGACCTAGATGGTTGCTTGCTGGATGCCAACGAAGTCTATGTACGGCAGTCCGGATACAGTCGCGAGCAGCTGTTATCGCTCTCGATCTTCGATCTGGAAACACAAGAATCCGCGCCAGAAGTCATGCTGCGCATGGAACAGATCCAGCAGCGCGGCAGTGAGCGCTTTGAAGCCTGGCATCAGCACCGGGATGGCTCGCTCTGGCCTTGTGATATTTCAGCCTCGTTTGCCCCGGTTGAAGGAAAAATTTACGCGTTTGTACGCGACATCACCGTGATGAAGCAGGCGGAAAATCAAATTCGCCGTTTGGCTTTCTTCGACTCACTCACCCAGCTGCCCAATCGCCAGCACCTCCTGGATCGGCTACAACAAGCGTTAGAGGCGAGTCGAACCAGTCAACATTACGGCGCCCTGCTGTTCATCGATCTCGACAATTTCAAGCTGTTAAACGATACCCTCGGGCATGACATGGGAGATCGCCTATTGGTCATTGTGGCGCAACGGCTGATGGCCTGTACTCGGGGGCAAGATACCGTCGCCCGTCTCGGCGGCGACGAGTTCATCATTTTGGTCGAAGGGCTGGATCCGGAACGAGAACTGGCCGAGCAGACGATTCGCCACTTGGCTAACACCGTGATTAGCGCCCTTAACCAGCCCTATCCTTTCGAGCATCAAGAATTTCACAACACGCCAAGCATTGGCGTGGCGCTATTCAACCACCAAGCCACCTCGGTCGAGGAAATGCTCAAGCACGCCGATCTGGCCATGTATCAAGCCAAAGCCTCAGGCCGTAATACCTTGTGTTTTTTCGACCCCGACAGCCAAACCCGGGTCGAAGCTAAAAGCGCGCTGGACACCGAGCTGCGTCTGGCATTGCGCCTGAACCAGTTAACATTGCAGTTTCAACCGCAGGTCGATCGCCAGGGCCTGATCGTCGGGGCAGAGGCATTGGTGCGCTGGAACCATCCCAAGCAAGGCATATTGAACCCAAGTGAGTTCATCGGATTGGTGGAAGACTCGGAACTGGTGCACCCGCTAGGACTGAAGATTCTGGAGATGGCCTGCGCGCAACTTCAGGCGTGGAGCACCGATGCGCAGCTATCCGAGCTCACCGTATCGGTCAACGTCAGCGCGCGCCAGTTCCGGCATCACGCCTTCGTTGAGAACATTCGCGCGCAACTCATGGATAGCGGCATTCGGCCCGAGCGCCTGAAATTGGAACTGACCGAAAGTCTGCTGTTGCACGATATCACCGAATCCGCGGCCAGAATGGCGCAGATCAAAGCCATGGGCGTGGTGTTTAGTCTGGATGATTTTGGCACCGGTTACTCGTCGCTCGGCTATCTGAGATCACTACCGCTTGAGCAGCTGAAAATCGATCAATCCTTTGTGCGCAACATTCTCAGCGATAGCAACGATGCGGCCATCGTGCGCGCGATCATTGTGATGGGGCACAGCCTGGGCTTAAGTATTGTCGCGGAAGGCGTGGATAATGCCGCGCAGTGGGCATTACTGCTGCGCGAGGGCTGTGATCACGGTCAGGGCCATTTCTTTGGCCCTGCGTTGCCGCCCACCGACTTCGAGCGCTTGCAGCGCCACAACGCCGAAGACATCAGCCGTCAACCCTGCGAGCCATGGGTCTAAACAGCGGGAGAAACGCTGACCCACTCTCCGATTTCATCTATTCTTGTAAGATAAGCACTTTCTTGACTCAGCGAGCATACCGCCTGAGCTATCACCCGCGCGCAAAGGGCCCATGGTGCTACGAGATGCTTATCGACTCTTGATCCACCACTGGTGTGTCATCCTCTTCGGCCTGACGTTAGCCGCCCATGGCGGCGTAGCGAGCGCGGCCACCAGCGCCGCGCCCCCAGCACGGCCAAGCAGCATCACCGTGGTGCTGGACGACAACTACCCGCCTTATACCTTTCGCGATGCCCAAGGCAATCTCCAGGGAATTTTGCGCGACACTTGGGCGCTGTGGTCCAAGCGCAGCGGAGTTGCGGTCAAACTTGAGGCCATGGACTGGAACCAAGCTCAGAACCGTATGCGCGCCGGTCAAGCGGATGTCATCGATACCCTCTTCATCACCCCGGAACGCTTGAAGCTCTACGATTTTTCCGCCCCTTACGCCAATATCGAAGTCCCAATCTTTTTCAACCAGAAGATCTCAGGCATTACCGATGCCGAGTCACTCAAAGGGTTTACCGTTGGCGTCAAGGCGGGAGACGCCTGTATCAATCACCTGCAAGATCACGGCATCAGCAACCTGCGCCCCTACCCTAGCTACCAGGCGCTGATCCAGGCCGCGGCAAGCAGCGAGGTGGTGGTGTTTTGTATCGACAAACCACCGGCCATGTACTTTCTTTATAAATACGGCATGGCGCAATCGTTTCGCTATACCGCGCCATTATATGTCGGGCAATTTCATTGGGCGGTGCGCAAGGGCAACCAGACGCTGAAGCGGATACTCGATCAGGGGTTCAGCCACATCACGGATAACGAGCGCCAGAAAATTCAAGACAAATGGCTCGGCGCCGAGCTTAACCCGGGAAATCACTACCTGTCGCTCCACCTGGCGCTGGAAGCGTTACTGGCGATTCTGGCACTGCTGGCGATTCTGGCCTTATGGAACCAGAGTCTCAGACGCCGCGTCGCCAGCAAAACCGCGGAGCAGACCGCCACCTTGCATTATCTGAGCGCCACTTTGGCGGCGATTCCCGATTTATTGTTCGAAATGGATCTCGAGGGCGTCTATTACGATTATCGTGCCGCGCGCGAGGAGCTATTAGTCGCGCCGCCGGAGCAGTTGATCAACCATAGCGTTACCGAGGTGATGCCGCGCGCCGCCGCCGCGACCACCCTCGAGGCTCTGCGCAAGGCGGCCCGCGATGGCGCTTCGCATGGCGCGCAAATCCTGCTGCCGTTGGCCGATGGCGAGCACTGGTTCGAGCTATCGGTGGCAAAAAAACAGGTTGCCGCCGGCAGCCCGGCGCGCTTCATCATGTTGTCGCGCGATATCAGCGCGCGCAAACAAGCCGAGTCCGCCATCGAGCGCGTGGCCTTCTTTGACCCACTGACTGAACTTCCCAATCGGCGCGCGCTGCATGAACGCTTGCAGCAATCGCTAGCCACGTGTCGCGCGGAAGGCGGACACGCGGCGCTGCTGTTTATCGATATCGATAATTTCAAAACACTCAACGATACCCGCGGCCATCGCACCGGTGATGTGCTGCTGCAGGAAATTGCCCGTCATATGCAGGCCACTGTGCGCGCCGGCGATTGCCTTGGCCGTTTTGGCGGTGACGAGTTTCTGGTGATCGTGGAACACTTGGATAGCAATTCACGCCAAGCCACCAATGAAGCCGAAGCGGTCGCCGAAAAACTCTTGGTCAGCGTACGCAGCCCCTGTCAGCTGGATAGCTTCAGCTACCGTCCCACCGCCAGCATTGGCATCTGCCTTTATTGTGCCGCGGACCATGGCGAGGCGGATGAAATCCTTAAGCGCGCCGATATGGCGATGTATCGAGCGAAAGCGAATGGGCGTAATGCCATCAGCTTCTTCGACCCTGAATTGCAAACCCTTCAGGAGACACGGGCACGCATCGATTCCGAGCTACATATTGCACTGGCCGAGAAGCAATTCGAGCTGTACCTCCAAGTTCAGATCGATCAACTGAGCGGCCCGATTGGCGCCGAAGCGCTATTACGCTGGAATCACCCACAACATGGCGTGGTTCCTCCTGGACAGTTTATCTCGCTGGCGGAAGAAACCGGCCTGATCATCCCAATCGGCTACTGGGTCATCGAACGCGCCTGCGCGCTGCTGCGATCTTGGCAGTCAGACGCGGCGCGCTCTGGCTTGGTACTCGCGGTCAATGTCAGCGCGTGCCAATTTCAACAGGCCAATTTCGTCCATGAAGTTCGGCTGTTGCTGGTGAGATATCAGGTAAAACCCGGCTTACTCAAATTCGAGCTGACTGAAAGCCTGCTGATTCACAACATTGACGACTCGATCGCCAAGATGCGCTTGCTGCGTTCGCTGGGCATTCGCCTGTCGCTGGACGACTTCGGCACCGGCTATGCATCGCTGGCGTATTTAAAGCGCTTGCCACTGGATGAAATCAAAATCGATCGCGGGTTCATGCTCAATATCGAGCAAGATCGTGGCAATGCGATCATTGTGCGCACCATCATCGATATGGCGACCAATTTTGCCATCGACGTCATGGCTGAAGGCGTAGAAACCGAGCAGCAACGTGACTTTCTATTGCAGCACGGCTGTACGCGTTATCAGGGATATTTGATCAGCCCACCGGTCCCGCTCTCGGCATTCGAGCAACTACTGTATCCCTAACCATGGCGCGCGGACGGGCGCGACAAGATGTGCCCGGTTGAATGGCTCAGAGGGTGTCTCCTGGCGATAGATTAAACCCGACGGGCAACGGCGCTGCCGCGCCAACCATACAGCAAGTATAGGGCGCAATTCGCGGCGACAACAAAAACGCCGACGAACCTGACTCGCCGGCGTAACGACTTGTCCATAGGGCCCTGAGGGACCTTAAGCGTAGATATTAATGGTGCCGCCAACCGGTCCGGACTCCTCGGCGCGTTGTTCCGGCGTTTCGGATTGCTCTTCCGTCGACACGGCAGCCGGCTGGGCCGCCGCTTGCATTGCCGGACGCGCGGCAACTGAGCTGTACTGTGAATCAAAACCGACGCTGCTGATATTCATTATGCGTTCCCCAATGCGTGCGCGAAATGGCACTCGGGCAGTGTGGCAGCCACGGCTTAGGTCAAACTTAGGCGCGGAGCTAACCGGAAGTGATCTGAAACTGGCCCAAGCTGCTGTTATAGCTGGCGCTAATTTCGGTCACCGACGCACTGAAAGCGCACTGGCACGCCTGACTGATCGGCAAGGGCAATACCATGCCGTTGCTGGTGCCGGTCTGCAAAAACACCGAAACGATATCTTGCGCCTGAATCGCCGCAGACTGATTCTGCGGTACGTAGGCCGCCGCGAACGGGCTGGCGCTCTGGTTCAAGCCATTCACCGTGGCGGCTTGTGCCGGACCAAACCCCATATAGCCCAAGGAGTTCGTATATTGGTTGGCGCAGCCAAAGTATGGCACGGGTAAGGGAGCGCTAGTATCCACTGCCCCAAAGGTACCCTGACTGGTATATGGCCGTTGCTGCGTCACTTGGATCGCGCTATTGGCCTGCACTATGATCACCGCCCCCGGTGTCAGACTCTGCGCGGCAAAGATGACATTGCTATCGCTCCAGCTCACGATATTCGATTGAATGGGAGGAAAAGCCAGCCAGGCGACTTGCAATGGCGCCGCTTGGCTGCAGCTCGCCACCGCAGCGGCGGCAATGCCGCTGCCCACCACCATGCTGGAGGCTTTCAACAGCGTGATCATTTCCCCCGCGGCCAGCACAGCGGCCACATCCGCGGAGGAATTGAAGTTGAGATTCAAGGTGTAGGTGGTCATCGCTCCGGCTCAATCATCATGATCCCAGTACCAGCGATTATTCGTGAATGGCGAGCTGAGCGCTGTCCGCCTCAGCCCATGTCTTAGTTTTTACGGACTGAATACTTGGATGGCCCGTAATTGATCAGAACGGTCAATTGGCAATCATTGTTGTGATTGCTGTCCTGATAGTTCAGTACATTTCCGACATCGTAGTGACCAATCTGCGGCGGAGGATTAACCAGATATAGGGTGCCGACAGCGCCGTCAGGCACGCTCTGGCTCGAATCAACGGTGGCAAACACGATTTTTTCCACCGAGGCAGCCAGACTTTGGGTCTGACCGACACGATAAACAGTGCCGCCAACGACGGTTTTAGGTGTGGACATATGAACTCCTGAAATAACTGGGTTGCGCCCCTCGGGCAGGGGCGCGCGCGCTTAGCTGGTGAGTTGGAAGCCGCCAATAGCGGCGTTGTAAGTAATCGTGTGTTCATTGACGCCCGCGCCAAAGGTCACGGTGATGGCCTTACTCTGCACCGATGACAACACCATGCCGTTATTGACGTTGGCCATCAGGAACACTTGAATGACATCCAATGGCTCGAAGGTCGCGCTCTGGTTTTCTGGCACCATGACCGCGTTGATCGGGCTGGCGGGCACGCCGCTACCGGTGATATTTGCGGCTTGAGCCAGACCAAAAGTCATGTAAGGTGTCACCGTGTACTGATTTTCCACACCATAGGTATCGCTGGGCAATACAACGGTCGGATCGGCCGGGCCGAAGGTCGCGGTGGAGGTAAACGGCAGACTTTCGGTTTCCATTGCCGTCGCCTGCGCCAGCATCTGAATGGTGGCATTACTCTGTAACTGGGTACGCGTGGCATACAGGGTATAGCTATCCGACCAGGTCACCGAGTTGGCGGGCAAGGGATTGAACGCCACCCAGGCCACGCTCGAAGCGCTGGAACTGCCATTAACCTGTTTAACAATCACCACTTGCTCTTGAGCTTGATTGATGATGTTCAGATCGGCGGTAGAAAAATCGACATTGAGTTGATAGGGCACGGTGCTTCTCCTTAACGCTCATGAATGAGATGCCGCGACTTCAAGCGCTTGCTCCAAAGTCCCGCGGCAATGCTCACCTTAGTACACCCGCAAACCAATTATCTATATGTCAAATTTTACATATTTCAAAAATTCTTATCAGGTATAACCATGGCATTAATTTAATCATCACCCACTATCTCGGCATGGTTGTGGTGCAAGCCAGCCGGCAGAATGAAGGAAGCATGCGCGAGATCCTACTACCCGCGGCCGCCTTGCCCGAGAGATCCGGACGGGGCTACCAATCGCTGGACGATTTCATCGGTATCTCCCACTGCGACACGCTGCAGGCACTTTCCAACGAACTCATCGCCTTCACACGACAGATGGGCTTTCACTCTTTTGTTTACTTGGCAAACTTTCTCGATGCCAACGCAATGCCAACCCAATTGGTATTCAGCAATTATCCCGAGGACTGGATCAAGCAATACCGCGAATGCCGCTACGCCGATATCGATCCCATACTGGAGCACTGTCTGCGTCGCGAACCAGCGAGTCCCTTGGCCTGGAGTACGGCGCAGTTTAGTCGGGCGCCGCAGCGCGCGTTGTGGCAGCAGGCCAATCGCTATGGGCTAGACAGCGGGCTGTGCATTCCACTCAGCGGCAGTGCCAGCAATCGGGGACTGCTGGGGTTGAGCGGACCGCTAGCGCGGCAAGCTGGCAACAGCTTGGAGGTGATCAGCCGGCTCTATCTGCTCTCCGGCTTTCTGCGCATCGCGTTGTGGCGCTTGGCGGTGGAACCGAGCGAGAGTACGCCGCGCCCGCTGTTGACGACCCGCGAGCGTCAATGCCTGAGCCGTTTGGCGGCCGGACACCAACCCAAGCGCATTGCCAGCCAGCTGGATCTGGCGGAGCGCACGGTACGCATGCATTTGTACCGCGCCCGACACCGCCTGGGCGCGCGCAGCATCGAAGCTGCGGTGGCGCTCGGCATGCATTATGGTTTGATTCAGCTGTAAAATCGGATGTGTAGATTGGCGCAAATCCCTTGTGTTTTGGCAAACGGTTTCTCAACCGCAGATCCCCCCCAGCGGCGACCAGCCCGCAGGGGGGCATTGCGCGCAAGCGCGCTCAGCTCGCGGTCAGCCAGCCCATCGCCATGCCAACCACCGCCAGAACGCTACCGCACACCACCACCGCGGCAACCACTTTTTCACCTTTATTGAACAGTGCGCGTTGATAGAATTTTTGTCCGCGTAGAAAAATGATCATCCCCGGCAGGTATAGCACCATCCCCAGCAGCAGGTATTTCAGACCAGCCGCATAAATCAGCCACAGGCAATAGATCACGGCCAACAGACCGAAGATCAGATCATGGTGACGATGACGCGCCTGCTCGCCGCTATAGGTTTCCCCACCGGCCAGAGCAATGCGCACTTGGAATAGCGCGGTCAACAGATAGGGAATCAGCACCAGCGAGGTTGAGAAGCACAGCAGCGCCAAGTAACCCGCATGATAGAAAAACGCCAGCACCATCATCACTTGTGTAATGCCCGAGGTCAGGTAGAGCGAGTTCTTTGGCGCGCCATGCTTGTTCAGTACGGCAATCGCCGGGTCAGCGGTCTTACCACGGCCAGACAGGTAAATTTCTTCCGAACTCAGCATAATCCAGGCCAGCAAGGCGCCAACGACCGATAAAATCAGACAGACATTCACCAGCGCCCCGCCCCAAGGCCCAACAATACTTTCCAGTACGCCCGCCAGCGACGGGTTATGCAGGTGGGCGGAAGCATTCGCCGACAACACCCCAAGCGACAGCATTGAAACCGCCACCAACAGCCCTGCCACCAATAAGAACCCGTAGACGGAAGCCTTGGCTACGTCATCCAGATTCTTGGCGCGCGAGGCAAAAATCGTAGCGCTTTCACAGCCGATAAAAGCCCATACCGTCACCATCATCACGCTGCGAACTTGCTCGAACAGAGACAGGTGGCGGCTTGCGCCCCAGAAGTCGACCTTAAAGGTTGCCCCCTTAAAGGCGAACAAAGCCACAACGCCAAATATCACCAGCGGTAAAATCTTGGCGACCGTGGTGATATTGTTCAGGAAGGTCGAGGTTTTTACCCCTTTGAGCACCAGGAAGGTGATCAGCCACAGCAACGCCGAGGCGCAGAGTAAGGCCGGCAGAGTATTGCCCTCGCCGAAGAAACTTAATGAGGAGAACGCGCCCAGCGCCGAGAAAATAATCACCAAATAAGCGCCATTGCCTACCGCATCAGCAACCCCGTGTCCCCATGCGGCGTTAAAACCCATGTAGTGTCCAAAGCCGACACGCGCGTAACCGTAAATACCGTCATCGATATCTTTGCGCCGCCGTGACAGGTTCTGATAAACCATGGCCAACATCAACATACCGAAAATCGATATGCCCCAACCGATCAAAATCCCCGCCGGCCCCGATCCGCTGGCCATATTTTGCGGCAAGGAAAAAATCCCCGAACCGATCATCGACCCCACCACCAACAAGGTCAGGGCGCCTACGCCCAATTTGATATTGCCTTTATCCGTGATCAATGCCGCGGATGCTATCGTTTTTGTCTCCACATTACCCATGATAAAACCTCATTCACGTTATCTACGATACAGATCAATGGTAATGCGTTAGGCATACTTCATTATTCCGTTTCAGAATGAGTGCATGATAAATTAGAATTTGATAATAAATATCAAAACAGGACCCCATGCCATCATGAGGAGATGGCGCGGAAAACTGGAAAAGCAGAAGAAAAGCCTGTGGATTGTCGCATCGAAGGTCAATAGATCCAGAAAAACTGATCACGCCCCCCCCAGAGCAACATGCCAAGCAACTAAATGGACGGTGCGCGCTGGCAACGCGCACCGCCAAGGAACCTATTCAGCAATCCGGGCCGCGCGCTGATCCAGCGCCTCTAGTCCCTGTTGCAAACGCGTCATCAGTTCGGGGCTCACTGGTAGCATCGGTGCGCGCAACTCGTTGCGGAGACGACCCTGCAGCGCCAGCGCCGCTTTGACCGGGCCGGGATTCGCTTCAGCAAACAATAGGCGCATGAACGGCGCCAAGGCATGAAAAATCGCGCGCGCGCGTTCAAGCTGTTGCTGACCTAGCGCTTGGAACATGGCATTAAACAAATCAGGTCGGATATGCGCGGACGCCGAGATGGCGCCGTGGCCGCCCATGCAGATCGAGTTGAAAATATTCAGGTCTTCTCCGGCCAAGACTTGTAGACGACCATCGGCAATCAGCGCCTGGGTGGTATCGACCGAACCGGCACAGTCCTTGATGGCTTGAATTTGTGGATGCGCGGCCAAGGTCAGCAGGGTATCGAGTTCGAAACGCACACCGGTACGGTAAGGGATATCGTAGAGCACCAAGGGCTTGGGACTGAGGTCGGCCAACTGATTGAAATGGTCGATCAGACCTTGCTGCGATGGACGGATATAGTAGGGAGCGGGAGTCAAGAAACCGGCGATTGGACGTTCTGAAAATCCACGCATACTGTCGCGCAGATGCCCGGTATGGTTGCCAGCCAAACCGACAATCACCGGTAAGCCTTGCGCGGCTTCCAGCACCGTGTCGACCACGGCCTGTTGTTCGTTGCCATCCAGTGCCGCGGCTTCGCCAGTGGTGCCCAGAGCCACAATCCCCGCCACCTGCGAGCGCGCGTAATAGTCGGTCAATGCACGCAACGCCGCATGGTCTACCGCGCCATTATGAAACGGGGTAACCAGCGGCACCCAAATTCCAGAAAAATCCATCATGACATCCTATTCTGTAAGACCGTATTGTGGTCCGCAGAAGAGCGAGAAGGAAGGCGAGGCAGTGATACTGGGTCGGGGTGCCTGTTCCGTCGCTCATCTGACGGAACAGCCCGCTCCGGTCAGATGAGCAGCTGTTTTTTAGCTTTAGAAACCGCACGAACGCACCCCGCACCCGGTAGGGCGGAGCAATCTGCGTATCGTGCGAGTAAGGTTTCCATGGGCCAGATCGTAAACTGCCTTATGACATTTGGCAAGTTTGATTTCAGGGCCACGTTGTATCTTTAGTCGACCACGCCGGAATTAATGACAAATGACAGCAGACTGGCACCCTCGTCCAGCACCAGCCCCTGCAGCTCGATACGCCGTTCGCGCCGATAATCGTAGGCCGCGCGGCAGCGTTGCAATGCCGCCAAATCCAGGTCCACCACCAACTGTTGCGCCTCGGCGCCACAAGCGGCGACGATCTCGCCATAGGGGTCGACCACCACGCTTTCCCCCGGAAAACGATAGCCCCCCCCCGATCCACAGCGATTGACCAGCACGGCGAACATTTGGTTTTCCATCGCGCGCGCCACAATCGCGCGCCGATGCACCGGGCCATAGGGATCCATATTGCCATCGGTGACCAGCAACAGTTCGGTGCCAATATTAGCCAGCGCCCGCGCCGACTCGGGAAATTCGATGTCGTAGCAGATCAGCGCACCGAGCCGCAGTCCCCGCCATGAACAACTGCTCACCCGGTCCCCCGCGCTAAACACGCCTTGGTCCGAGGCCCACATATGCAACTTGCGATAACTCAGCGCCAGGCCCTGAGGGGTGATTAACACCGTTGTGTTGTAGTACCGCCCGTCCCGCGCCTCGGCCAAACCGATCGCCACCGACAGATTGCGCGCGCGCGCCGCCGTCGCCAGCGCGCTGAGAGCAGGGCCATCCAGTGGCTGCGATAGTTGACTCACATTGTCCGGTGTCGGAAACCCGGAGAGAAAGGTTTCAGGAAACACGATCAGATCGCTTTCCGGCGTGGCGCGCTCGATTGCCGCCAGCGCCTGCGCCAAGTTGTGCTCTACATCACCGTCGCGACACGGCAATTGCGCCAGTTCGATTCGCATTTTTAGTCTTTCTCAATCGCCAAGGCTCATATCATAGCACCAACTCACGCCGGCGCAATCAGCATCATCCGCGGTTTCATGAACACCAGCAGGTTGCCGGCCAGCACCAAAACTACGCCGAGCAAAGCCGGCGTCGTCCAGTGATAATCTTCCAGCCAGACCGAGACATTCAGCGCCACCAACGGAAACATCACCGTGGCGTAAGCCGCGCGTTCGGCCCCAATACGCCCTACCAGCATCAAATAGGCGGTAAAGCCGATCACCGATCCGGGAACCGCCAGATACAGTAAAGCCCCGAGATAGCGTGGCGATTCACTCCACACCAAAGGCGGGCCGAACACTAGGCTCCCCAGCAGCAAAATACTGGCGCCGCTCAGCATGGCCCAGGCATTGGTCTCCAACGGCACCCACCCCAGCCGTTGCAAGCGACTCGACAGCATATTCCCCAGCGAGAAGCATAGGGTTCCGAGCAAAGCCAGAGCGAGCCCTAAAAGCTCGGATGGTGAGAACGACTGCGCCACAATTTGCGGCCAGAACAACAATGCAATGCCGAACAGGCCAAGCGCGCCGCCAGCGAGCACGCGCGGCGCCAGACGTTGTCCGAAGAACAATCTGGCATTCACCGCGTTCCACAAGGTCGCAGTGGAAAACACCACGGCAACCAAGCCACTCGGGACCCAGCGCGTGGCTTGGTAGAAACAGAGAAAATTGAAACAGAATAAGCACAAGCCCTGGGCCAGCACCAAGCGCAGCGCCTCTCCTCTGGGGCGTCGCACCCTGCCTTTGAGCGCTAGAATGGCAAACAGCACCAGCGCCGCCAGCATAAAGCGCGCCGCGATCGACTGCGCAATCGGCACAGCGCCAAGCTCCCATTTGATGGCAATCCAGGTTGTGCCCCAAATCAGCACCGTGGTCAAATATAACAAGGCATTCATGGCTCGCCTCCTTGATCTAAGTCGATGCAACAAGTCTGCCCGCCCATCGGCGTCCGCGGTTGCACATTCCTGCGCTTTTGCAGCCGCGGACTCCAAAGCCCGACAGCCTCCTAGGCTCAGCGCTTTGATTGCGCGCGGGTTTGCGCGTTACACTGCACTCATGACGATATCCAGCCGCTTACGCCCGATTTATGAAGTCCTGACCCAGTCGCATGCCGATCTGGAGCGCGAGGGGCTGTTGGGCGATGGGTTTCGTACGGCACTCTGGTTGCGCCAGCGCCTGGAGGATACCGTGTATGACCATCCGCAACACCACACGATTTCGCTCTATCTGGAAGATGGGTTCGATGTGTACCTCCAGGGTCAGCCAGATCGACGCGGCGCTCCGGGCAAGCTCTGCCTGCTGCCAGCGCAACACCAGTCGCACTGGCGCATCAATGGGCGCATCCGCTTTCTGCATTTTTATTTCACGCCGCAGCAATTCGACCGCCTGGCGCTACGCATGCTGGACCGCGAGCCGCGCAGCGTGGATCTGCAGCAGCGTATCTATATCGATGACCCGCGTCTGGCAGCGGCCTGTCGATACTTGGCGCAACTCCACTGGCAAACACCGAATCAACGTCTGGAGGCTAACGCCCTCGGCCATGAAATTTTGGCGCACCTGCTATTGCAGCACACCAACACGCCGCGCGGACTCAAACTCAAGGGCGGACTGGCGCCGGTACAGCGCCGACGCGCGCTGGAGATGATCGACGCCAGGCTTAACACCCCCCTCACCGTCGGCGCGTTGGCCGATGAGCTGGCGATGTCGGAATACCACTTCGCGCGCATGTTTCGGCGCTCGGTCGGCGTCGCGCCACATCGCTGGATTATTGAACAAAGACTCGCGCGCGCGCGCGTCGAACTGGCTGCGGGTCGACTATCATTAGATGGCGTCGCCAACGCCGCGGGTTTCAGCCACGTCAGCCATCTGACGCGTCATCTGCGCGGTGCGCTCGGCGTCACACCCGGCGAATATCGCCGTTGGGCGCTTGAACGACCGGCCTAAGCCCCTGTTTTCCATCCGCCAGACTTCTCGCACGGGGCAGTCACGCGGCAATTTGCCACATTCATGCCCGCAAAATATCCCGTTATCATCACGCATACCTAATATCCACATAGAAGCACTCGCTGGAGTGCAACCTCCTTCCGGGTTAGTACTCCAAGCTTTACCCGTTTACGTCAGAATCATGCGACCAGGCCCAGGCCGCGCCAGCAAGGAAACCCGACATGCAAAAACCCCGACGCCGTCTGTCTCTGGAAATCACCGGGATTCTGCTCATCAAGTTGGCTTTGATTTTCGCGATTAAACTGATCTGGTTTTCTGACCGTCCCGCCATCGACGCACAATCACAAAGCGAGCACTTGCTGGCCCCCGCCTCCCGGGTGATGACGCCGGGCCATCAACTCAATGAAAGGAACTCCGATGACTGAAACCCTGGTGGACCTGTCGCGGCTGCAGTTTGCCGTGACCGCGCTATATCATTTTTTGTTTGTGCCGCTCACCCTGGGCTTGGTGTGGATTCTGTTGATCATGGAATCGGTCTACGTGATCACCGGCAATGAAATCTACAAGGACATGACCCGTTTCTGGGGCAAGCTGTTCGGGATTAATTTCGCTCTGGGCGTCACCACCGGCATCACGATGGAGTTTCAGTTCGGCACCAACTGGGCCTACTACTCGCATTATGTTGGTGACATTTTTGGCGCGCCGCTGGCAATCGAAGGCCTGATGGCGTTCTTTCTAGAATCCACCTTCATCGGTCTGTTTTTCTTTGGTTGGCAACGACTATCAAAACTCAAGCATTTGATGGTTACCCTGCTGATGGCGGTCGGTTCGAATCTTTCAGCCTTGTGGATTTTGATCGCCAACGGCTGGATGCAAGACCCGGTCGGCGCGCATTTCAACTACCGGACCATGCGCATGGAGCTGTCCAGCTTCTCCGAGATCATCTTCAACCCCACGGCGCAAGCCAAGTTCGTGCATACCATCAGCGCCGGCTATGTCACCGCCGCCTGTTTCGTACTGGGAATTTCCAGTTGGTATCTGCTGCGAAATCGCGACGTCCCGTTTGCCCGGCGCAGTTTCCGCATCGCGGCGGCTTTCGGCTTCGCCGCCGCGTTGTCGGTCATCGTGCTTGGCGACGAATCCGGCTATACCGTATCCGAGTCGCAGCAAACCAAGATGGCCGCGATTGAAGCGGTCTGGAATACCGAACCCGCGCCGGCCGCACTGACGCTATTCGCCATTCCAGATGAGCAAACCAGAACTAACCACTATGAAATAAAGATCCCCTATCTGATGGGCCTGATCGGCACTCGCTCGACCACTCGCGAGATCCCTGGCATCAATCAGATTGTGGAAAAAAATCGTGAGCGCATCGTGAATGGACAAGCGGCGGTGATTGCCCTTGAAGCGCTACGCAAAGATCCGGGCAATCCGGCGCTGCGCGCCGCCTTCGAGACCCACCAGGCCGATCTGGGCTTTGGCTTGCTGTTGAAGAAATATGTCAGTGATGTGAGCCTGGCGACACCGGCAATCATCGACCAAGCCGCCCGAAGCACTGTACCGCGTGTCGCTCCGCTGTTTTTCAGCTTCAGACTGATGGTCGCGCTCGGTTTCAGTTTCCTGGCGCTCTTTAGCGTCGCGCTGCTGTACTCGTTAAAAAACACCTTTGCGCAACAACGCTGGCTATTGAAGTGGGCGCTGTGGTGGATACCGCTGCCCTGGATTGCCGCCGAGTTGGGCTGGGTCGTCGCCGAATATGGTCGTCAGCCCTGGACCGTCTATGGTCTGCTACCGACCGCGCTGTCGACTTCAACCTTGTCGGTTGGATCGGTTATCGGTTCATTATCTGGTTTTGTACTGTTTTATACCGGCTTGTTGGTGGCGGAAATGTATCTGATGGTGAAATACGCCAGGCAGGGGCCATCCAGCCTGGGCACCGGCCACTATCAAGACGAATCCGGCGTAACCGCCACGACAACGGAGGGACAACAATGATGGACTACGCCACACTGAAATTCATTTGGTGGGTTCTGGTCGGTGTACTGCTGATCGGTTTCGCCATCATGGACGGCCACGATATGGGGGTGGGCACACTGCTGCCCTGGGTGGCCAGAACCGATAGCCAGCGCCGGGTACTGCTCAACACGGTGGGTCCACACTGGGAAGGCAACCAAGTCTGGTTCATCACGGGTGGCGGCGCGATTTTTGCCGCCTGGCCCTATGTTTACGCCACCGCATTTTCCGGTTTTTACTGGGCAATGCTGGCGGTATTGTGGGCGCTATTTTTCCGCCCGGTCGGCTTTGACTACCGCAGCAAGCTGGAAAACCCCACGTGGCGCGCATTCTGGGATTGGGGCCTGTTTGTCGGCGGGTTCGTGCCACCAGTGATTTTCGGCGTGGCGTTCGGCAACTTGCTGCAAGGAGTGCCGTTTACCTTTGATGACACCTTGCGCGTCAGCTATACCGGTGGTTTCTGGGCCTTGCTCAATCCATTCGCCCTGCTGTGCGGCCTGGTGTCTTGCGCCATGATTACCTTCCAGGGGGCCACCTTTCTGATCATCAAGACCGAAGGGGTACTGCGTACGCGCGCGCGCTATGCCGCCAATCTGGCCGGTATCGCCAGCGCCATGCTGTTTGTTTTGGCCGGAGTGTGGGTCACACGCCTGCAGGGGTTCTACGTGGTCGCCGGCGATTTTCCCGGCGCGGACTCGAACCCGCTAGCCAAAGTGGTGAGCACCGCATCGGGCGCCTGGCTGGCCAATTACGCGCACCATCCATGGCTATGGAGCATTCCGTTGCTAGGCATCATCGCACCGCTGCTGGGCGCGCTGCTGGCGCGACGCGGACGCGGCGGTCTGGCCTTCATCGCCTCAAGCCTAACCCAGGCCGGCGTGATCGGCACCGCTGGCGTCAGCATGTTCCCGTTTTTAATGCCGTCCAGCCTGAACCCGAACGCCAGTCTGACCGTTTGGGACGCCACCTCGAGCCATCTGACGCTGACCATCATGTTCTGGGTCGCCATCATCTTTACACCGTTGATTCTGTTGTATACCAGCTGGTGCTACCGGGTCATGCGCGGTCCGGTCACCGAAGAACAGATCAACGCCAACAATAAGAGCGCCTACTAAGGAGAGTCCTGCTATGTGGTATTTTGCCTGGATGTTGGGCCTGCCGCTCGCGGTTGCCCTGGCGGTGATTAATGCCGTCATCGAAGAGAACCTGCATCACGACGACCATCACGACAATGTAGTGACGTAATGACGGCGCATACCCTCCATACGCTAGTTGGTGACGGGGGGTATCCTCGCCTTTTTTCGTTGGGAACCGTCAGTCAATTCCGGCTTCTAAGCTTGGTTCGATGCCATCCGGCACTGGATAGACTCTCCGACTGAGGCCTGCAATGAAATGTCCTATCTGTAAAGACACCAACCTGGTAATGAGCGAGCGCATGGACGTGGAAATCGATTACTGTCCAGACTGCCGAGGCGTGTGGCTTGACCGTGGCGAGCTCGACAAAATCGTGCAACAGTCACTGCGACGCCAAAACCCAGCCGAACCCACGGCCCCTTACGTCGCGCCCTATGCCAACAACGTCCAGGGCGACTCATCCAAACACCATGGCGGCTCGTCCTCGCATGGCGGCTACTCAAATTCGCACGGCGGCAATAATGGCCGGCGCAAAAGCTTTCTGGAACGTTTATTCGATTGAGCCGGTTACATCGTCGCGCCGAGGCGATCCAGTTCGACCTGCAAACCGGCGCGATCGCTCCTCACCGTGTGCAAGGGTAATGCCAGCAAAGCCTGGATGTGCGTCTGCAACTTCAGATAGACCCGCTCGAAAGCCGCATTCATCTCGGCATTCCCACCGCTGACCAGCGCCGGATCGGGCAAACCCCAGTGCGAACGCAAAATCTGGCGGCTAGCCGGCGGTTGATACTCCCCCACGGCCCGCGAGCACAGGGTAATCACGATATCGGCGTGGCCACGCAGCATATCGGCGGATTTACTGCTGAGCCCGGAGGTATCGAATCCTTCGCGTTGCAGTAATTCAAGCGTGCGCCGGTTCACCGCCCCCGTGGGCTGGGTGCCAGCGCTGGTCGCCAGCCAGCCACTGGGTGCATTGGCGTTAAATATCGCCTCGGCCATGATCGAGCGGCATGAGTTTCCGCTACAGATAAACAGAACTCGCATTGTGTTAAAGCTCCTGCTTCATCGAATCTTTAGCTTAGCCAACGGATGTTGCAAAACGTCGCGCGCGCAGCTAGCAAATGTGTCAATAATTGTAGCGTCGGTACAGGCGGATCAAGCGATTGGTCGAACTGTCATGCGGCGCCGTCATGCCTTTGCCACTCAGCTCGGCATGGATGGTTTTGGCCAGTTGCTTGCCCAGCTCGACGCCCCACTGGTCAAAGCTGTTGATATTCCAGATCGTGCCCTGAACAAAAATTTTGTGTTCATACAATGCGATCATTGAGCCCAGATTACGCGGATCCAGGCGTGACAACAGCAGGGTATTGGTCGGCCGGTTACCGCCGAATACTTTGTGCGGAATCAATTGCTCCAACTCCTCACCCACCAGCCCCTGTGCAATCAACTCGGCGCGCGCCTCCGCCGTGGTCTTGCCGCGCATAAAAGCTTCGGCTTGGGCAAACACATTGGCCAGCAAAATCTCGTGGTGACCGGGCAGTGATGAACGCCGTTCCAACGAGGCGATCAGGTCAATCGGAGAGATGTGAGTCCCCTGGTGCAGCAATTGGAAGAACGCGTGCTGGCCGTTGATCCCGGTTTCGCCCCAGATAATCGGCGCGGTCTCGAAGTCCACTGGCGCGCCGTCCATCATGGTCTGCTTGCCATTGGACTCCATATCCAGTTGCTGGATAAACGCGGGAAAACGATGCAGATACTGATCGTAAGGCGCGATCACATGGCTGCCGCCACCATAGAAATTGATATACCAGACGCCGATCATCGCCATCAGGACCGGCATATTGGCCTCCAACGGCGCATTGCGAAAGTGCTGATCCATGATGTGCGCGCCGTTAAGCAGCTCGGTAAAATTTGTTTCCCCCAGATACAGCATGATCGGCAAACCGATCGCCGACCACAGGCTATATCGTCCGCCGACCCAATCCCAGAATTCAAACATATTGGCCGGGTCGATACCGAACTCGGCCACCGCCTTCATATTGGTCGACACCGCGACAAAGTGTTTGGCCACCGCGCTTTCATCCCGCGCATGCGCGACGAACCATTCGCGCGCGGTCAACGCATTGGTCAAGGTTTCCTGCGTGGTGAAGGTCTTGGACTCGATCACAAATAGCGTGGTCTCGACATGGACCTTTTTCAGAATTTCCTTGAGTTGCGAACCGTCGACATTCGACACAAAGTGCATGTTCAGACGCGGCAGGCCATAGGGCTTGAGCGCACTGCACACCATCAGAGAACCCAGATCCGACCCGCCAATACCAATATTGACGATGTCGGTAATCGGTTGGTTGGTGTAGCCCAGCCAATCGCCGCAACGCACCAGATGCGCAAAGCGCCCCATGCGCTCCAGCACACCATTGATCTGCGGCATCACATCGACACCATCGACCACGATCGGCGAGTTGGTACGATTGCGCAACGCGACGTGTAAGGCCGAGCGGTTTTCGGTCGTGTTGATCTTGTCGCCCTTAAACATCGCCTTGATGCGCTCGGGCAAGCCAACCTGATGCGCCAGTTGCATCAGCAAACTCATGGTTTCATCGGTGATGCGGTTCTTGGAGTAGTCCAGAAACACGTCACCCACTTCAAGCGAAAACCGCTCGGCTCGATCCGGATCGGTTTCAAACAGATCGCGCATATGCTGCGAACGCGACAAGGCTAAATGCTGCTCTAGCGCAAGCCAGGCAGGCAATCGGGTTAATGCACTCATGATGTCAGATTCACCAATTAAGGAGCCCGGCGGATGGCAGGCAGAAGCAGAGCGAGGGGAGACTCATGCCCCCCCTTGTCTTGACAGACCGGTACTAAACCGTTGGTGCGCTAGCACCTGAACGCAATGCCTGACGAATTTCATCCGCAATTAAATCCGCTTCAGGCCCTAATACCACCTGCACGCTGCCAGCGGCAGGCTGAATCATGCCGCGCGACCCCAGCGCCTTGAGCGCCTCCGCGTTAAGCGCGGTGTTATCCACCACTTCCAGACGTAAACGGGTCGTGCACGCATCCACTGACTTCAGATTAGCCGCGCCGCCCAGCGCGGTGATGAAATCCAAGGCGCGGCTGCTGCCGCGTGATTCTGGCACAGAAACCATGGGGGCCATAGTCACTTCCCGGCCCATGGTCATCAGATCAAACTTGCGGATCGCAAACGTGAAGATCACGTAATACACCACAAAATAGGCAGCCCCTACCGGGAACAGTAACAGCGGGTTCTGCCCCTTGCCACTGGACAACAAATAGTCGAACAACCCCGCCGAGAAGGTAAAACCCAATCTGACGTGCAACAGACTCATCAACGCCATTGACAAGCCAGTCAACACCGCATGCACGGCATACAGCGCCGGTGCCAGGAACATGAAGCCAAACTCGATCGGCTCGGTCACCCCGGTCAGAAACGAAGTCAGGGCCATTGACAGCAATAGACCGGCCACGGCTTTTTTGTTTTCAGTGCGCGCGCAGCGATACATCGCCAGACAGGCGGCAGGCAGACCAAACATCATCACCGGGAAGAAACCGGCCATGAAGGCCCCCGCGGTCGGATCCCCGGCAAAGAAGCGATTCAGGTCACCAGTCGACACCTTGCCGGCGACATCGGTAAAGTGACCAAACACGAACCACACCAGCGAATTCAGAATGTGGTGCAAGCCCGTCACAATCAGCAAACGATTGAGCACACCATACAGGAACAGACCCAACGCGCCGGCGCTGAGCATCCAGTGGCCGGCGGCATCGATCCCGTTCTGAATCGGCGGCCAGATGTAGCCCAGCAGAATGCCCAGCGCCAGGCTGCAAACGCCGGTCGCGATCGGGACAAAACGCTTGCCGCCAAAGAAGGCCAGATACGATGGCAGGTTGATGTCTTTGTAACGGTTATACAGCCCCCCCGCCATCAGACCAGAGAGAATACCGGCCAGCACCCCCATATTGATTTTGTCGTCATGCGATTTCAGTACCGCGGTTAAAATCAGATAACCAATCGCCCCCGCCAGACCAGCGGTACCATTATTTTCCTTGGCAAAACCCACCGCCACACCGATCGCGAAAATCAGTGCCAAATTACTGAAAATCGCATCCCCGGCCTGGGCGACCAGTGCAATATTCAACAGATCCGGTTGCCCGAGGCGCAGTAACAACCCCGCGACCGGCAGTACGGCGATCGGCAGCATCAGGGCACGCCCCAGCTGCTGAACGCCTGCAAATTTATGCGAACTCATTACACACTCTCCCTGTGTTTTGATGACCGCTGATATCCGCGGTCCGTTTGGTGCACGGTGACGTGGACTTCAGTTAAACAGGCAACTAGACCGTGCGCGTCACTTTTGACAAATGGCGCGGTTGGTCTGGATTCAGGCCGCGCGCCTCAGACAGTCGCGCCGCCATCATGTAAAAACTCTGAATCGCCAGCAATGGGTCAAGCGCTTCGTCATCAGCGGTGGAGAGTGTCAGATCCCGGCCAGCCACATCGGCTGGCGCCGCGAGCAGCACCCGCGCGCCGCGCGCGCGCATTTCATCCGCCAACGCAATCACGCCGGCCTGCTCCGGGCTGCGCGGAGCAAACACCAGCAAGGGATAACCCTCTTCAATCAATGCCATCGGACCATGTTTGATCTCAGCGCTACTGAAAGCTTCAGCCTGCAGCGAGCAGGTTTCCTTGAACTTGAGCGCGGCCTCAAGCGCCACGGCGAAACCCAGACCGCGCCCCACCACCATAATGCGATCCGCCGAGACCAAGGCATCGATTGCCGGTGTCCAGTCTTGCCGCGTCGCGTCGCGCAAATGATCCGGCAAGGTGTCTAGCGCAGCCAGCAAGCCCTGATCGCCCTGCCAGTGCGCCACTAACCGCGCCACCGCCGATAAGCTGGTGATATAACTCTTGGTCGCGGCCACGCTCTTTTCCTGTCCCGCGCACAACGGCACCGCCCAGTCACAGCAATCAGACAGTGGCGATTCATTCTGATTGACCAAGGCGACGGTCACCGCCCCGGCATGTGCCAGCGCGCTCATGGTTTCGACCAAATCGGGGCTCTGACCAGACTGCGACACCGCCACGGCTAACTGTCCCGCCACATTCAACGGTGCATGATGCAAGGTCACAAGCGACATCGGCAGTGAAACCACGGGCACCCCGAGCCGTTGCATCGCCAGGTAGGCAAAATAATTAGCTGCGTGATCCGAACTCCCGCGCGCGATCGTCAGCGCCAGGCGGGGAGGATGTTGCCGCAACTGACTGCCCAGTTTCGCCAGGCGCTCATCGGCATACATATGCTGCGCGGCCACTGCATCGGCGGCGCTCTGTGCTTCTTCAGCCATCAGCGAGGACAATTGACTCTCCTTCAATATGCACTTCAGTCAAATCAAGACCGCTATTGAGGACCACCATGTCCGCCCAAGCATCAGGCGCCAGGCGGCCGCGTTGCGGCATGCCAAGATAATCGGCCGGATTTCGCGACAACCGATGTGAGGCATCGGCCAGATCCAGCCCAATCGATACCAAATTGCGTAACGCCTGATCCATGGTCAGCGTGCTGCCCGCCAGGGTGCCATCCGCCAGACGCACGCCGCCCAGACATTTGGTGACGGTATTCGAGCCCAACTGGTATTCACCGTCCGGCATGCCAGCCGCCGCGGTCGAATCCGTCACGCAGTACAGATGAGGAATCGAGCGCAGCGCGGCATGCATGGCGCCCGGATGGATATGGATTAAGTCGGGAATCAGTTCAGCGTAATCGGCATGAGCCAGCGCCGCGCCGACCATGCCGGGAGCGCGATGATGCAAGCCGGTCATGGCATTAAATAGATGGGTAAAACTCGAGGCGCCGTGGCGTAACGCCGCCACGCCGTCTTCATAAGTGCCGCTCGTGTGTCCGAGTTGCACCTTGACGCCGCGTTCGCACATGGCTTCGATGATTTGCAAATGCCCGGGGATTTCTGGCGCCAGGGTCACCACCAGAATCGGCGCCAGTCGGCGCAAGGCATCAAACTGTTCCAGCACAGCGCGACAGGTATGGTCGGGCTGCGCGCCCAGCTTGTCCCGGCTGAGATAGGGCCCCTCCAGGTGCACCCCCAGCACCCGCGCCACGCCCTCGGGACGTTGAAGACAAGTTCCGTTCAGCGCCGTCAACGCCGCGCGGATCTCCTCCATCGGCGCAGTCATGGTGGTTGCCAACAAGGATGTCGTGCCGTGGCGCGCATGCACACGCGCCAGCGTCACCACTGAATCGCCGCCCTGCATCGTGTCGGCCCCGCCACCGCCATGCACATGCACGTCGATAAACCCGGGCAGAACAATCCGTTCGGCGCCGCGCGCGGTATCGGCGTCACACGACCGACCTTCAATCGCGTGAATGCGCTCGTTGTAATGAATAGTGCCGTCTATCCAGCCTTGTGGCGTCAAGATGCACCCTGAGATTCTCTTGAGTTCAGTCATCATTTCAGCTCAGTGGCAAAGTCATCGTTGCCGCCATCGCGGCATGGTCTGTATACAAGACTTCTCGGTATGGATCCATTGCGACTCCCTGGCTAGGTGTAACTTTGCTACAGACTATACCTATCTAATTTAATATCAAATAAAATTATTAATGAAGCATTAATTGCTTAACATTCTCCTTTTTACCCGATGAAGATGCGTAGATATCCAAGGGGAATTTTGAGCCAAAAGGATGAATCAAAGATTTTAGAGAGAACTATCGCAAGGATAAGTCGAGGTCAACTCGGCCGGGTCAGCCACGGCCGGTGTTTGATCAGAGAAAATAGCGAGTGAAGGCCCACTGTCCAAGATATTCAGAGGGAATTTATAGTTCGTCCGATGGGTCAACATGGGTCATCACGCTGAGCACCGGCATGCTGGCCATGACATGGTCGCGCGCCTCAATGGCAATCGCATGGCCTTGGCGCACGCTTAAGTCGCCATCCAGTTCTAAATGGACGTCCACCACAATCAGATCGCCCATCTTGCGGGTGCGCAGATCGTGAATACCCTGAACCCCCGGAGTCGACAGCAGACAAGCGCGCACCCGAGCCACATCATCCTCGCTTGCCGCTCGATCCATCAGGTCGTTCATCGATTCCCAGGCAAAGCCCCAGCCCATTTTAGCCACCATCAGACCAACCACCACGCCAGCCAGGGGGTCCAGCATCGGATACCCGAGCAGGTTACCAATGATGCCCAAAGCCACCACCAGCGAAGATGCCGCATCCGAGCGCGCATGCCAGGCGTTGGCCACCAGCAGACTGGAGCGCACTCGCTCGGCGGCGCGCAACATGTAGCGAAATAACAGCTCTTTAGCACTCAGCGCGATCAGCGCCACCCATAATGCCAGCGGATGCACCCGCGCGATCAGGGTGGGCACTTCGAGCTTATGGACCCCGCTCCATAGCATGCCCACCCCCACCACCAGCAATAACATACCGAGAACCAGCGATGCGGCGTTTTCATAACGCTGATGCCCATAGTGATGGTCATCATCCGCTTCTTTTTGGCTATGGCGATTGGCCAGCAGCACGACAAAATCCGAAAACAAATCTGACAGAGAATGAATCCCATCGGCGATCAAACCTTGCGAGCCGGAGGCCAGCCCGGCCAGAACCTGGGCAGCGGTCAGCACCAAGTTCACCATGACACTCACCAACGTACTGCGGTGGGCGACGCGCTGACGCAGCTCGGCATCGGGGGATAAAGCTTCATCCGTCAAATCGGAATTCATTGTACCTTGTGACATGGGTCAATCCTGAGTCATGGGAGACAGCGCGACAGGTGCGTTCAGGCCGCCATGATAATCACTCGACAAAGCTCAGGCAAATGATCATTTTTTAAAATAACATGGCAATGCGACAAAACTCAATATTGAGAATCACTCCAGTTTGTGAATGATTTTCATTTTAGCGACCAACACTCGTAAAATTGCGACATCAAACATTAAAATACTCCTTGATTCATTCTATTTTTACAATTTAATCATTAAATAATTAATGACACCAACAAACATATCATGCAATTCATATAATTAATTAAATAAACAAATAAACAATAAAATCAACAAAGTACAAACAAAATAAATTCTAAAATTAATTACAATTAAATAATGATACAAACAAAATATAAACATAAAACTTATTATTTAAATCGGGTTTAATTATTTCACCAGATTGAAGTTTGATTTACATCAAAAGCCGATCTTGCTCACACGCAAACGAGTACTATACAATCACAACCTAATATAACGAGTTAATATTTAATTAACCAAATGGCATTATTCATTTTACATGGCAGGATATATCCCGCAATTAAAATGTTTGTTAGCCCGTCATGCGGGCTTGGTCGTTTTGCAATCCCCAGAGAGTATTTGGCTCTGACATACGATTCACGCTTTCAGCCCCTTCAGACTACCCCGTGCTGAGGTGGATTCTCTCTGAGTATCCTAGGTTGTATGTAGCGATTTCTACTCGCTGTTTGTCGTTGGCTGATCCATCAGGCCGCGATTAAACGCCGGTCAAAACGCGTGCGTTACGCACGGCTATTACACAGGCCACTGCCTGGTCCTTTGCGTTAAACACATCGATCCGCGCCATTTATTCGCGCAGTTGATTGCTTAACGCACCACAAATGACAAATAGATAAACAGGCCAGTACAAGCCACTCGCTTATAGGAGGAAAACATTGGCCTATAGACCCAGGACCACACGCGCCTTATGGCGCCGCTTTCAAAGTTTGTACAAATTTTTCTAGATCATCATAGAAAGTTAATATGTCTTCAAGCACTACTCAGTCCACCAAGATGGGGGTCGTTGGCCTTACCATCATTGTCGCAGTCAATATGATGGGCTCCGGCATTATCATGCTTCCGGCCAGCCTGGCTAAAGTCGGTACTATTTCTTTGTTGTCTTGGCTAGTGACCGCCGTGGGCTCAATGGCCCTGGCGTATTCATTCGCCCAATGCGGGTTTTTTGTTTCGCGCTCGGGTGGCATGTCAGCCTATGCGGAAGAAGCTCACGGTAAGTCAGCGTTCTTTATGGCGTCGTATACCTATTATATTTCCTTGGCAATCGCCAACGTGGCCATTGCCATCACCGCGGTCGGTTATTTATCCCCCTTTGTTCCGTGGCTGTCAGCCACCCCGGTTCACACCTGCATTGGTGTGATCGCGGCGCTATGGCTGACCGCCGTCGCCAACTTCGGCGGAGCGCGCATCACTGGGAGAATCAGTGGTTTCACCGTCTGGGGCGTGATTATCCCGGTGGCCACCCTGGGCCTGTTTGGCTGGTTCTGGTTTGATCCACACATGTTCGCCAGTGCATGGAATGTACAGCACAAGCCATTTGGCACCGCCATTTCATCCAGTATTGCCCTGACCTTGTGGGCCTTCCTCGGTATGGAATCCGCCTGCGCCAACTCGGATGCGGTAGAAAACCCAAAGAAGAATGTACCGATTGCGGTAATGGCCGGTACCGGAATTGCGGCGGTGATCTATATTCTTTCGACGACGGCGATGCAAGGGATTGTACCCAACGTACAACTGGCAAACTCGGCGGCCCCGTTCGGCCTGGTGTTCAGCCTGCTATTTAACCCGATGGTCGGCAACATTGTCAGTCTGCTGGCCGTCGTCGCCTGCGTAGGCTCGCTGCTCGGCTGGCAATTCACGATTGCCCAAGTATCGAAAGCCGCCGCCGACAAAGGAATGTTTCCCAAGCTGTTTAGCGCGGTAAACGCCAAGGACACCCCGATCAAGGGCATGGTGCTGATTACCGGGGTGCAAACGCTAATCGCGCTGATGACCATCTCACCCAGCCTGAATCAGCAATTCAACACCCTGGTCAATCTTGCGGTATTCACTAATGTGGTGCCCTACATTCTGTCATTGACCGCCCTGTCGGCGATCATGAAGAAAAATCATGTGGCGCATCCGATCTACATGCGCAACATGGTGGTCGTGATGGTTGCTTTGGTCTATAGCCTGTACGGAATTTATGCTTCGGGTACCGATGCCGTGTTCTGGGGCGCGCTGGTGATGCTGACCGGCTATATTATCTATGGACTGCGCGCCGATCATTTCCCGGTCGACACCGCGGTCACAATCGCACCTTGAGTGACAGCCGCCGCTGAGCCATTCGCTCAGCGGCGGCTGACGCCCCTCGCACTAAGAAAGCCTCTCTTACGCGGTCGGGGCGTCCATCTCCACCTTCCCGCTGCGCAGTCGTTCACGCGCCCGCAGTCATGGATGTGGCTCATCACGATTCAATTTATCAATTCTTAAAAACATACACTTAATACATTAATAATTTATCTTTATAGCTTGATATAGCAATTCAATTCGTTTTACTTCCTCGCCAGTTAATACCCCACTAAATGCCAACGGCATTACAATTGTCATTTAAGACAATGTTGTATGAAAACAAGCTTGCTGGTAGGGTAGTTGCGTGAACAAGAATGGTTGCGGTTTGCTTCGGTTGTCATCACACGATTTTCACTTAACTAGCCCTGACTTGGCTTCAGATCTGCACGCGTTGCGGGCTAGCGCCCAAAGTGAGGGACGAAAGGTGAAGACCGGTATGCTGGCTCCGATCATCAGATTAAATGCCATTGTCGTTTACCGCTCATCCACAGCACACTAAAGAAAAAAACCAGCATAAAGGTTAAATAGAGAATGAAACGCTTATCAAGCCATATGTACTTCTGGGTGTTAATCGCCATTTTCCTCGGCATCGGTTTGGGTTATTCCGCGCCAGCCGTCGCGATCAAACTCAAACCACTAGGCGATGGGTTTATCGACCTGGTCAAAATGATGATTACCCCGGTGATTTTCTGTACCGTCGTTCTGGGTATTACTGGAGCCGGCGACATGAAAAAAGTCGGGCGTGTCGGCGGCAAGGCGCTACTGTACTTTGAAGCGGTCTCCACCCTGGCATTGGCCATCGGCTTGATCGTGATGAATGTGATCAAACCCGGCAAGGGTTTTAACGTCAACCCGGCAACCCTGGATAGCAAGGCGGTCGCTGGCTACGCCAAGCAAGCCTCGGAGCAGAACGCGGTGGATTTTCTGCTGCATTTGATTCCGCGCACGTTTACCGATGCCTTTACCGGTAGCGGTGATATTTTGCAAGTGCTTCTGATTGCCATTCTGTTCGGCTACTCTATCGTGCATCTGGGCAAGGCCGGCCAAGCGGTCCATCGCTTTATTGAAGAATGCTCGCAAATTTTCTTCGCCATGATGAACGCGATTATGAAGCTGGCGCCGATTGGCGCGGGTGGCGCCATGGCGTTTACCATCGGTAAATATGGTATTGCCTCGCTCAAACCGATGTTGGCGCTGATGGGCACCTTCTATCTGACCTGCGCGATTTTTATTCTGGTGGTATTGGGGACGATTGCCAAGTTAACTGGCTTCAACATCCTGCGCTTTATTGCTTATCTGAAGGAAGAGTTGCTGACCGTACTGGGTACTTCTTCGTCCGAATCGGCCCTAGTGCCCTTGATGGAGAAGCTGGAAAAACTCGGCTGCTCCAAATCAGTGGTCGGCCTGGTGGTTCCTTCTGGCTATTCGTTCAACCTGGACGGCACCAATATTTACCTGACCATGGCCGCGTTATTCGTGGCCCAGGCATTGAATATTGACCTGTCTCTAACCCAGGAACTGTCCATTTTATTGGTCGGCATGTTGACCTCCAAGGGCGCGTCCGGAGTCACCGGCGCGGGCTTTATTACCCTGGCGGCCACTTTGGCTATTGTGCCGGATATTCCGGTAGCGGGTTTGGCACTGATTCTGGGTATCGACCGATTTATGTCCGAAGCGCGCGCCTTGACCAACTTCATTGGCAATGGCGTGGCCACGATTGTGGTATCCAACTGGGAAAATGAGCTCGACCGCACCAAGCTCAATGCCCTGCTGAAAGACTGATCACTAGAAGCCTGTCGAGCGTCCGGCAGGTTTCGAGAGTGCTAAAAAAAACCGTCGCCGCGAGATGATCGCGGCGACGGTTTTTTTTTGAGAGCGGACCCTGATGGTCCACCCTAGCGTCCGCTTAGGACATGTATGGGGATTCGTCTTGACGGCCATGGGTTTCCGACAGCACCAGTGCTTGGCTCGGATTACGCAGCGGCAAGTGAATTTCCGCTACCATGCAACGCGCGCCGCCGCCGCCCAGGCGTTCGATGGTTTCGACCGGCGCTTGTACCGGAGTCGCATGCTGCAACACCAGTGCTTGCTGTTCTTCGCTGAGCGAAGCCCAAGCCTGACGCGACAGCGCCAGAACCGGTTGGTCTTTGTGGCCCTTGAGCTCGATACAATTGCCAGCAAAGTGCTCAACTTGATCCAGCGTAATATCCAGCACCACCTTACCGGTGTCATGCAGCGCCTTAACCACGGCTTTGCGTTCGTACGGGCTGAGAATCGACTCCAGGCAAACCACGGCCAAGGTCGCGCCAACGTGCATCATCACGTTGGTGTGGTAAATCGGCATATTGCTCTTGTCAACCGAGGTAAACCATACGGTGCGATACTGCATCACCTTGGCAAACGCGTCTTCCACCATTTCATGGCTACGCGAAGAACGGCAAACATAGGCGATATGGTTGTCGCGATCCAGAATCATCGAACCCGTACCTTCCAGGAAAAATTCCTTGGACTCGTACGAGCTAAAGTCCATTACTGAACTGATCTCAAACTTTTCTCCGATACATTCCAGAATGTCACGACGACGTTCCAGACGGCGGTTCAAGGCTTCCATCGGGTAGAGAATCACCGTGCCATCGTCATGGGTGGTAATCCAGTTGTTCGGGAAGATCGAGTCCGGTGTATGCGGGTGGGTGCGATCCTGAATCACCATCACATCCACACCCGCTTCGCGCAACAGTGCAACGTAGGCATCGAATTCTTTTACCGCGGCATTCTGTGCTTCTTCAGCGGTCATATCGGAATGCTGGAAGGTGTTGCTGCCGGCGGTATCCGGGTTGCTGAGGAAGTTGGTCGGACGGACCATCAGGATGTGATTTGTGGTTTGCATAGTAAAACCTCGTTTGCAATCAGGCAGGTGAATAAGGGGCTCATTGTGCAAGCATTTGCCCAACAATTCTGGCTGTAATACATGCTGAAATACGCTGTTTTCTGTTATATTCGAGAGTGTCACAGCAGATTCCGCTGCACCCCTTTAACCGCCTTGCTTAGAAGAGGCATTCGTCATGAAATCAGACGACAAAAAAAGCTCAATCAGCAAGCTGGACCGTATCGATCGCAAAATTCTCGAGGTTTTGCGCACCGACGGACGAATCACTTACCAACGCCTGTCCGAAATGGTCCACCTCACCCCACGACCTTGCCAGGAACGCGTGCGTCGCCTGGAACAATCGGGAGTGATACAAGGGTATACAGCCATCATAGACGAGGATGTGCAGCCGCTGGGGGTGACTATGCACGCTAAGATCGCATTTTCCAGTCAGAGCGGTCGCTCAGCCCAGCATGCGTTTGAAACCGAAGTCAGAAGCCGCCATCAAGTATTGGACTGCTGGCTGGTCAGCGGTCAATTCGACTACGTGGTGCGCATTGCCTGCGCCGATATGGACGAATACCGCAACATGACCAGCGAGTGGCTGGCGAGTGATGTTTTTAAAATTGAAAAGATCATCAGCGACCCTGAAATGCAGGTGATCAAGGGCGTCGGTATGAAAGTATAAGTAATATTATCTAAATATTATATAGCCTTCTTCGGGTAGACATTCAACACCAATCAATACTAAAGCATGAAAAACACCGGGTTCGCGTCGTTGGCGATGAGCCGAAGGCGAACCCACTAGTGTCCGCAAGCCCAGGCATCCGGCCATGATAGTGACCGCGTCACCCCGGATGATAAAACAGCGCGTTGCGCGCGACTCCGGGCCGTCATCTTCACGCGCAGCGTGGAGATCCAGGCTTTTCGCTAGCGATGCCGCAAGTCCCCTGGGTCCCCGCTCTTCGAGCGAGGATGACCGGTGGAGCGCAAACGCTGATGTGTCTCAGCCGGGAAACTCGTAAGACTTCATCTGCAACGCGCGCGGTTCGAGCGCATAGCGCTGTTGAGCCGATAATTTGGCGATTTGGCAGGGAAAACTGCGACCACCAAACACTTGGCGTTGCACGCTTTCCAGCACCGCGCGCAATTCAGGCTTATCACGACAGCGCCGCAACCAGCTTTTTGCTAGATAGCGCGCATCGCTGCCATCCAACCATTGAAACCCTCCCAAAGCTTTTAGCTTATCCTTGTCGTCAAAGCGAACTTGCAGGTTCAGCAGGAATGATGGCGCGTACGCGCGGTTCAGCAATTGAGCCATCGCGTATTCACCATCGGGCTGCAACGCTTGGCTCAGCATGAATAACAGAGCCCAGCAATCATTCAGTGCGCGATGGCTATCATAAAAATATCCACAGTGATACACCAGCAACTCAAGCTTGGCGCTGGTATAGCCCGCCCCCATCCAGTCGATTTCATTAATCGAACAGGCAAAGGCCTTGTCTTCAAACAAAGGCCAGCGCCGCTCAAGAAACGGTCGATCGAACGCGGCATTGTGCGCGATCACCAGATCGGCCACTGCGGCGAGTTGCGCCACCGCGTCATCGTCCATGGTTTGCCCCGCCAAATCAGCATCGCTCAGCCCGGTGACAGTTTGCACAACCTGACTCAACGGTTGCCGCGGATCTTCCAAACCGCTATAGCTACCGATCACTTCGAGTAGTTGCCCGCTGGCACGGTGAAAACTGACCAATAGCAACCCGACTTCAATCACTTTATCGTTCACCTTATCCATACCGGTGGTTTCGGTATCGACAATTAAGGCCAAACCGGTTTCGCCCTGATCGGGAGCCACCATGGACCACACCTCGGGGACACGGCGTAAGAGGCGATAGTCGGGTTGAGCGGCAACCAGTTCGAGTGCTTGTTGTATTTGCATGGACAAGATAGGAATCACGCGAGATCAAAACCAGAATCATAACGCTTATAACTTCAAATGGCGCGGATTCCTATCCTCACGAAGGTGTTGGCGTCAACCTTTCCTCGATAGCGGGCCCACAAATGGACAGGTCGCGGCCAATTCGCAGGAATCAGACTCAACTTCTATATATTTTTGCCGATAATCGGGAGGGAGGATCCGAACCACCCCTCATTCCGTCATTAGATCGAAGGAGTATGTTTATGGTCATCAGCCCGATTCCGGTTAGCAGCCCGCAAGTCTATGCGTCGCAGCTTAGGGATCCAAATGCGGCTTCGATGGTTCAACAAGTGGCCCAACTCAGTGACAATTCAGGTGGCGAATTTTCACCTGCGGCGCCAGCGCCGATGGTCAATACCAGCGGTCAAACGGTTGGACAGTTCGTGAATACCACAGCCTAGCGGCCGCGCGGGAGGCGCCTTGGCGCTGACCCGCAGTTTCTTCTTTGCGCGCGCAGGAACAACCCCTAACCCTCTTAGTCACAAAGACGCGCGGTCATGATTGATGCCTGATACAAGGATCAACTTGTCCGCTGCTTCAACGCGCAGCACAATGCTTGCGCCCCCCACCCGTGACATGATGAGGATGATGATGAGCGCACACCAATCACGAACGCTAGGAGCCGGCGGTTTATGGATCAAGCAGCCATGGACGCCAAAGTCTGGCGGACGCTTAGCCCTAACCCTGGCTCTGGTCACCCTGTGCGCCAGCGCCAATCTGCTTGCCGCGCCCTCTTCGGGCATCGACTTTAGTCATTTTGACCGCTCAGTCCGCATCGAGGACGATTTATTTTCAGCGGTCAACGGCCATTGGGTGCAAACCACGCCGATTCCCGCCGATCAGTCATCCTATGGCGCATTCAATCAACTGCATGATTTAAGCCTGGAACGCAGCCGCAAGCTGATCGAACAAGCCACGCGCAGCGCGCAGTCGGGCACAGAACAAAGAAAAATCGGCGACCTGTATCGCAGCTTTACCACTGCGACAAACGGCGTCCGAGCCATAGCCCCGGAGCTGCGGCAAATCAGTACGCTCGATAGCCCGACAGCCGTGGCGCGCTACTTAGGGGTGCAACAAGCCCTGCAGACTAACCTGCCACTCAATTTCAGTGTCGAGCCCGACCCAAAAAATGCCCGCGCAACCTTATTGGTAATCAGTCAGGGCGGACTGGGACTTCCTGATCGCGATTACTATCTGCTGAACGATCCGCGGTTTCGCGCGGCGCGCCAAGCTTACCTAGCCTATCTGCAGACCTTGTTTAACCTGACCGGAATTGACCAGGCTCCAAGGCGCGCGCGCGCGGTATTAGCCCTGGAGACCCGTCTGGCGCAAGCGCAGTGGAGTAAAGTGGATAATCGCGACCCGCAAAAAACCTATAACAAAATGACGCGTGAAGCACTACAGCAATTGACCCCCGGTATCGCCTGGCAAGCCTGGTTCGGCGCGGCGGGATTGGACACGGTTGACACGCTCGATTTGAACCAGCCCAGTTACGCGCAACAACTGGACCAACTCCTTCACACTCAAGTCCTGGCCGATTGGCGCGACTACTTGCGCGCGCGCCTGTTGGACGCTAATGCGCCATTTCTGGGCAAGCCATTTGCCGCGGCGGACTTTGCCTATCACGGTCAGGCCCTCTCCGGCGTCAAGTCCATACGCCCACTCTGGAAGCGCGGGGTTGCGCTGGTCGAAGCCGCCATGGGGCCCGCGCTCGGCAAGCTGTATGTGGCACAGTATTTCCCTGCCAGCGCCAAGCAACGCATGGATCAACTGGTGGCCAATCTAATGACAGCGTACCGGAAAAGCATCACTGAACTCAGCTGGATGACGCCCGACACCCGAACCCAGGCGCTGGCCAAACTCGACAAGATCCAGGTCAAAATTGGTTACCCCAAACGCTGGCGCGATTACAGCGCGCTCACCATTGAAACTGGTGACTTGATCGGTAACTTGCGGCGCGTACGTGTATTTAAATACAACTACGAGATGGCCAAGCTCGGCCGACCGGTTGATCGGGATGAATGGCAGATGACGCCACAAACAGTGAATGCCTATTACGATCCACAGTTAAATGAAATTGTCTTTCCAGCGGCGATTCTGCAACCCCCCTTCTTTAATCCGCAAGCGGATGACGCGGTAAATTACGGCGCGATTGGCGCGGTGATCGGACATGAGATCAGCCATGGGTTCGACGATCAGGGCAGCCAGTACGATGGCGATGGAAATCTGCGTAACTGGTGGACGGTAGAGGATCGCGCCCGCTTCGACGCGTTGAGCGCGCGGCTAGTGGCGCAGTATGCCGCCTATCAGCCCTTGCCTGGCCATCACGTCAACGGTCAGCTTACGCTGGGAGAAAACATCGCTGACAATGCCGGACTGGCCATTGCCTACAAGGCTTACCGCTTGTCGCTCAACGGCGCCAATGCGCCGATCATCGACGGCTTAAGCGGCGATCAGCGCTTCTTTATCGGCTTTGCCCAAGTTTGGCGCAGCAAGATGCAGGATGCGCAAATCCTCCAGCAATTGGTCACCGACCCGCACGCGCCAGCGCGTTTTCGTCCAAATGGCGCGGCGGTCAATGCCGATGCCTTCGCGCGGGTGTTTAACCTCCAGCCGGGAGATCGCATGTACAAGCCAGAAGGCGAACGTATACACTTTTGGTAAGCATTAACTTGCGTCAACGTAATCTTTCGCGCAAGTCATGGCGGCACAGCCTTGTGCCGCCATGACTTAAGACTCAGCGGCGACCAGCGCTTTTTTATCGCCTACGCCCAGCTTTGGGCGATCCAGCCCGGGGGAGCGCTGACGCGTTTGACCAGCGATGAACACGCGCCAGCGCACTGGCGCATTAACGGCTCCGTGAGCAACAGCAATGCGTTCCAGCAAGCGTTTGCCCTCAAACCGGGGGATCATCGGTACAAACCGAGGGCGAAGCGCATTCGATTCTGGTAGCTCAGACCGGCCAGAGCGGCGGCTCGTCCATCAGCGCAATCTGTTCGCGCAGCTCCAGAATCCGGTCTTGCCAGTAGCGTTGCGTGCCAAACCACGGAAACGCAGCGGGAAAGGCTGGATCATGCCAGCGGCGCGCCAGCCAGGCGCTGTAATGAATAAGCCGTAGTGTGCGCAGCGCTTCGATCAGATACAGTTCGCGCGGCTCAAATTCGCAGAAGTCTTCATAGCCAGCGAGAAGCTCGCACAGTTGCTGCGTTTGTTCGGCGCGCTCGCCGGACAATAGCATCCACAGGTCCTGCACCGCCGGCCCCATGCGGCTATCGTCAAAATCGACAAAATGCGGACCCGCGTCGGTCCACAGCACGTTGCTGGCGTGACAATCGCCATGCAAGCGCAGAGCCTTAACCTCACCGGCGCGCGCATAGCAACGCGTCACCCCTTCCAGCGCCTGCTGCGCAACCGAGCGATAGACTTCGAACAGCTCGCTGGGAATCTGGCCAGACTGCAACAGATACTCCAGTGGTTCTATGCCAAAGCTCTGCGGATTAAGGCTGGGTCGCAGGGTATAGGGCTCAATTGCGCCCAGGGCATGTATGCGTCCAAGAAACCGTCCGATCCACTCCAGAACGCCGGCCCGGTCCAGCTCGGGCGTGCGTCCGCCACGGCGTTCAAACAGTGAAAAGCGGAAGTCGCCATGCTGATGCAGCGTACGGCCGTCGAAAGTCAGCGCAGGGACCACGGGAATTTCGCTGGCGACCAAAGCGGCGACGAAGTGGTGCTCTTCAAGGATTTGGCTATCGCTCCAGCGCGCCGGGCGATAAAACTTGGCAACCAAGGGGGGGCCATCGTCCATGCCTATTTGGTAGACGCGGTTTTCATAGCTATTCAACGCCAGCAAGTGTCCACTGGGCCGCAGGCCAAGACTTTCCACGGCATCGAGCAGCGCGTCTGGAGTCAAGGCGGCAAAAGGGGGGGGGAGGTTGCTCATTGCCTGATTATACAGACAAAACCCTCCACCCCTGGCGAACTCGCGCGGGATGAAGGGCTAGGAAGGAGCCTATGAGGCTCTGGAGCGGTCAGCGCTTAGCGCGAAGGGGCGTTGACCTTGTAGCGTGGAGGCAGCAGCAAGGCCGGAACCTCGCGCTTGTTCTGACCCCGAGCGCTACGCGCCGGGCGGGCCTGTTTGACCCCTTCCGCATTGCAGGTCAGCGCTCCACCCGCCAACACGCTAACGGTGGACGGCGACACGGCGCTGCTAGCAACACTGGAGCTGCGCGCGCGGACCGGCGCCGCAACCGGCGTGGGCACGGTGGGCGGCGTGCTCCCCGCGGGCCGCTCAACCCATGACGGCCAGAAACCTTCAACCGGCTGTGGGGTGATTTTTTTACGAATCAGTTTCTCGATCGCCTCCAACTGCCGGCTCTCTTCCTGCGCCATCAGAGAGATGGCGACCCCCGACGCCCCGGCGCGACCGGTACGCCCGATACGGTGCACGTAATCTTCCGGCGAATTGGGTAACTCATAATTCACCACATAGGGCAATTCGGAGATGTCCAAACCACGCGCGGCCACATCGGTGGCTACCAGAACCTTGATACTGCCACTCTTGAACGCCGCCAGGGTTTCGAGTCGCGCCGACTGCGCCTTGTCGCCGTGGATCGCTTCGGCCGAATGTCCCGAGCGCTTGAGTTCGCGCGACAATTGGTCCGCGCTAATCTTAGTCTTACAGAACACGATCACTTGCGACATTTCGCGCGTTTTGATCAGGTACGACAATAATTGGCGCTTCTGCCAGGCATCAACGGCAAAGGCCAGTTGCTCAACATCATCGTTGGTCGAGTTTTGGCGCGCGACTTCGACCACTTGCGGGTCGCGCATGAAGTCTTCGGCTAATTTCTTAATTTCGCTGGCGAATGTCGCCGAGAACAGCAAGGTCTGCCGTTCGCGTGGCAACAGCGCCATAATCTTGCGGATATCCTGGATAAATCCCATATCCAGCATGCGATCACCTTCATCCAGCACCAGTACGTCGACCTTGTTCAGCTGAACGGTCTTTTGCCCCACGTGATCCAGCAAGCGACCGGGCGTGGCAATCAGGATTTCCACGCCACGACGCAGTTCGCTCACCTGCGCGTCCATATTCACTCCACCAAAAATGGTGGCGGCGCGCAACGGCAGGTATTTGGTATAGGCGTTGACGTTGACGCCAATCTGGTCGGCTAATTCGCGTGTTGGCGACAAAATCAGCGCCCGCACCTGATGCATCGCCGGAGAGGTACTGGTATTTGCGTATTTCTTTAAGCGTTCAAGAATCGGCAGCATGAATGCCGCTGTTTTACCGGTGCCGGTCTGAGCAGCCGCCAACAAGTCGCGCCCCGACAGAACCAACGGTATGGCTTTGGCCTGGATCGGCGTGGGCTCGCTATAGCCCTGCTCGTCGATGGCGCGGAGTAACTCCGGCGACAGACCAAGCTCTGAAAATGACATGTAGTATCTCCTGCAATCTTAAATAGTTCATCGGCGCATCGAGTACGACCCGCGCCGATGTGTCCGCTACGGACAATAAATGGCAAACGCCGCCCGGTTCTGGGGCGGCGCGGGGTTGGTCGTGAGTCAGCCCAGCAGAGTGGCCACACTGATCAACAAGATGACCAGGAGCCAGAGCAACGCACAGCGCCAGATCAGTCCAACCGCGCTACGCAGAAAATTTGGATCAGCTTCATCGCCCAGGCCGAGTTCCGGTCTGAACTTAACGGTGTAATCCTGCCTCAACGGGTCCCCCAGACGCACACCCAATGCGCCGGCGGCCGAAGCCAGCAAAATACCATTGGCGTAATCACCCCAGGTACGCGCTTGTGAGCGCCAGCAATAAACCGCGTCCTCAAAATCCCCCATCACGGCAAAACTGGCCGCGGTCAGCCGTACCGGCAACCAATCCAGCCAGGCCGCAACCTTGGCGGAGAAACGACCGAACAGATCTTCGCTACCATCACGGTTTCCCCACTTCTGACACAGTATCTGACTCAGACGGTAGAGCAAGGCGCCCGATGGCCCCGGAAGAATGACAAACCAGAACATGGTGCCAAACACGAAGCGATAGCTATCGGTCACACCTTGTTCAATGGCAAGCCGGGAAATTTCATTGACTGAGAGTTCCGCGCTCGACTGTCCGGTCCAGCGCGCCAACGCTTGGCGGGCATCGCTTTCACGTCCTTCGGCCAAACTCAGAGAAATTTCTGAAAACGAGCTGGAGAAATGGCGAAAGCCCATGGTCAAATACAGGACAAACACATTCCACAACAACCCCAGTACCGGGCTCACCGCGCGCAAGGCGTAATATCCACCCAGGCCAACCAGCACCAGCGGCAAGATCGCGGCCAGCCAGGCGAAAACGCCATGACGATTTGACCCCGCATTCAGGTTGCGTTCTAAATGATTGGCATAACGCGTAAACAGCAACCAAACACGGTTGCGGTTGCCGAGTGGGCGTATTTGTTCCAGCCCCAGTGCGAAGATCAGTGATAGCAGGGTCATTAGTTTTGGATGGTTATTGTCTTGGGCCCGATTAGGAAGATACCACAACTACAGCGCACAGAGATAAATCAGGCCGATCCCAGGTGCCGGCCACCGATCGGTACCGCCGCCTGACTACCGTCACGGCCATAACCTAGCGTCGACGCCACGGCCACCTTTAACACCGTCAGCGCTTGCTGGGCATTCTGCAAACCCTGATTAATGAAACGGCCATTGAACTGATTGAGCACCAGCGCCTTTTGCAAGGTATCTTCAAGGCGCATCCAAGCAGCGCAGGCCTCGGGCTTGTCGGCGATCCAGGCGCGCACCGCCGCCTGATCAAACAAACCAAGCCGTTGCGTCAACTGCTGGCGCTCACGCCCTTTTTCACTTAACGATTCCAGCGCCCGGCTTTTGTCATCGGCGAGATTTTCCAATTGCAAAACCTCCCCGCGCACCAGGGCTTGCTGTTCTTGTTCCAGAAACGCAATCAGCCGGGACACCCAATCGGTTTCGCCCCGGCATAACTCGACAAACAACTCGCTATCACTGATTCCCATGCTGTCAGATCAATCTGGCGTTCAGCCGGCCAGAAGTTCCTTGGTCGATGAGATCAGTCCGTCCGCGATATTTTCAGGTTGAATCTGGAACTGACCTGAAGCAATCGCACTTTTGATTGCAGCGACTTTCTCTGCATCAAACGACGGCTCTGCACTCATTTGCAGGGATGCGGCATTGATTTGCGTCGCGAGTGGATTGATCGCAACTTTCTCGGTCGGCGCGCTGCCCAGATCCACATCGGACATCTCGCTATCGCCATCGCTGCTGCGTTGAATCGCCTTACCCTGGGTTGGGTAGAAATCTTCTACAGCATTGCCCGAATTGTCGATTTTCATGGGGGGCCCTTCCGTCAAAACTTCGTAGTTATGTGTATTATCGGCTCAAACAGGGATTTCATGAGAAATTTCTTTTAGTTCGACAGGCTTACGACGCCGTCGCTACCCACAACACCCCGCAGTAATTGCCCGGATGGCATACGCACCGAGATCACATCACCCGCGCGGCCATTGGCTGTGGCAAAGCCATCCGCCTCGACCGAGAACCCTTCGCCCGAGGCCACCACTTTGACCCGTTGATTCATTTTCACCACAAGCGGCGCCTGCACCATGAAGCTGCGCAACCAAACCCCGGCGGAAGCGCCGCTACCCATGGTTTGGCCCACTGCCTGCGCCGGATCGTTTAAAACATCGCGCGCCATCGACTCTTCCGGCAATGGCGCTAGCGCCACATCGGAAGAGACTAGCGTGTCGCCAGCGCGGACCGCGCGGCGCAATATCAGCCCCATCAGCTGCTCGCTAATGGTCACCGGCAAGCGCATGCGCCACGACGGATCGACACAGAATACATCGACAAAACTGTTACCACTCGGCGCAACCCCGTCGGACCACGCCACATGCGGATTGGCGCAAGCGGGAAGCGCAAGACGTTGATCGAAGCGCCCCACCCGGAAGTGCGCATTCGGACGCTGGCTTAACTCATCCTGTACAAAGCGCTGCGCCAGGCGATCCAACTGGGCGAGATTCTGATTCGCAGCCCATGCCGGCGCGCTGCAAACACATAGTAGTATGAGTATTAACCGTTTCATTGCGCTATTCTAGCTCAGCCCCAGAAGCCTGTCGGGCTTTGGGATGCGAAAGCGAAAAAAATGGATGCAACAGACGTCGAGGCATCAAACTAATCGCCGCTGGACAAAATCCCTGGAGTCACCATCGCCTTGAGCCGCACCGGCTCATCGCCCGCGTGCTGGCGCAGACTCAACCACCAGATCGCCCCTTTTTTTACGCTCCAGTATTGCGGATCACCCGCCATCAAGTGCGATGCCAGACGTCCCAAATACGGCTGATGACCAACCAGCACCACCGTGCTGACTTTATGCAATCCATCCAAGGTTGCCAGTACATCCTCCAGCGAGGCGCCAGGATTCAGTTTTGGCAACACTTCAAACGCTTTACTCAAAAAGGCGGCGGTCTGCTGCGAACGCTTGGCTTCAGAGGAAATCAGCAAATAATCTTTCGGCAGCCGATGACTCAGCCACGCCGCCATCTGCCGCCCCTGCTGCTGCCCTTTGCGCGTCAGTGCGCGCACCAAGTCATCCGAACTTTCCTCGGCCTCGGCATGTCGCCACAATATCAGATCCATATCATTCTCCGGCGGCAATCGGTGCCGTCATTTATTGCGATTACAATATCAATATTTATTATAATTTCAGTATGTTGCAAATAATCGGTGCCAGCAGCGAAGTCAGCAAACCATTCAGTCCCATCGCCAAGCCTGCAAACGCACCCGCGGTTTCGGACAACTGCAGCGCGCGGGCGGTGCCAATGCCGTGCGCGGCCAGGCCGGTAGCGAAACCCAGCGTAACATCATCGAATTTAGGAAACCATTTTTTCAGCGGCTTCAGCAGAGCCGCGCCGGCGATACCGGTCAAAATAACAGCACAAGCGGCCACCGAGGGAATTCCTCCCAACTGCTCGGCCACCCCCATGGCGATCGGCGTGGTCACCGAGCGCGGCACCAGCGACAGTAAAATCGTGCGCGGCAAGCCAAAGGCGACGCCCAATAGCGCGCCGCTTAAAATACCAATACCGGAGCCAAACAGCAAAGTCAGCAACAAGGCAGTGGCACTACGCCGCAAACGCAGGAAATTATCGTAGAGCGGCACGGCCAGCGCCACCGTCGCCGGTCCCAGTAAAAGGTGGATAAACCCGGCGCCCTGCATGTACTCCTGATAGCTCATGCCGGTACCCAGCAGAACCGCGATCACCAGCAAGATCCCCACCAGCACGCTATTGGTTAAAGGGTGCCCGGAAAAACGCCGGTTAAGCGCCAGCGCTAGACGGTAGGCCAACAGGGTCAAAAACAAACCCGTCAGCGGCGCGTGCCTCAGCCAGGAGAGTGCGGCATTCATGGCGCCACCTTTGACGCATGGCGTCGAACTTGCAGCCAATGGAGCAGCGCCGCGCTACTTACCCACGTGAGCACGGTGGCCACCAGCACAATAATCATGAGTTGCCAGGCATAAGCGACCAACAGCTTGCGCCAGAGCAGTACGCCGACGCCCGCGGGAATAAACAATAAGGACAGGTGCTGCAACAAAGCTGGAACGGTTTGTTTTAGATGGCTGGGAATGGACTTGGTGACACAAAAGGTCAAAAACAGCAGTAACATGCCGAGCACGCTGCCCGGCACCGGCAGCGACAGGCCGCGACTGATCAACTCCCCGACCAACTGATAACCAAGCAACCAGATTAATGAATTCAACATCACTTATTTCTCTTTAATCATGACAATCATGCCGCGGCCCCGTCCGGATCGGTTGGCGATGTCTCGCAATCGGGACAGCCGCCTTCACGTTTGGCATAATACGCGCCATGTTTGAGCCTAATTCATGGTGCGAGACACCATCCGGCGCCCGCGCCGACCTCCGCGACTGGCTGACTGATCTCGGTTCGCTCACTGAGCGCCTGATGGCCACAGGGCGACCCTTCTCCGTCGAGGTTTTACAGCAAACCCAGCTTGCCGCACACCCCGACGAGGCCGAGCTGATCGGCGTCGTCACGGGTAGCACGCTGTACGCGCGTCATGTGGCGCTGGCGCTCGACCAAACAGTGGTCGTGGTGGCGCGCAGCATTACTCGGCTCAACTGCCCATCCTGGACACCGATTTTGCAGCGCGGCAATCGCTCTCTGGGGCTAACCCTGTTCGATCAGAACAATGGCATTAGACGAGAGGTCATGTTATACCGCGACCTCGAGATCGGTCACCCCCTATTTTCCCTGGCGCGCCAACACGATGCCAGCCACGCAGAGCACTACCCGGCGCGACGCTCAAATTTTATTTTGAATGGTGCGGCGCTGAATGTCTGCGAAATTTTCTTGCCCGCTCTGGAGTCTTTTCTGTGAATCCTTTGAGCTTGACCCGGCTACGCGTTTATTGCCAATTAATGCGCATTGATCGGCCGATCGGCACCCTACTCTTACTCTGGCCCACGCTCTGGGCTCTTTGGATCGCAAGCCAGGGCCGACCGTCGCCGCTCTTGCTGCTCATCTTTACACTGGGCACGTTTCTGATGCGTTCCGCTGGCTGCGTGATTAACGACTATGCCGATCGCGACATTGACGCCAAAGTGGAGCGCACCAGCCAGCGCCCATTCGCGCGCCAGGCGGTACAGAAGCGCGAAGCGCTGATCCTGGCCGCCGGCCTGACGCTGGTTTCGCTGCTGTTGATCATTCCCTTGAATCGTCTGACGCACGAACTGAGTGTCATCGCCGTGCTGCTCGCCGCCAGCTACCCCTATACCAAACGCTTTTTCCCGGTTCCGCAGGCGTATCTGGGCATTGCCTTCGCGTTTGGCATTCCGATGAGTTTTGCCGCAACCAATGGTCAGGTTCCCATGCTGGCCTGGGTGATGACGCTGGCCACCGGATTTTGGGTGGTCGCCTACGATACCGCCTATGCCATTGCCGACAAGCCGGATGATTTAAAAATCGGGATCAAAACTTCGGCGATTACCTTCGGGCGTCATGATGTCAACGCGACAATGCTGTGCCATGGGGTGTTTTTGGTGCTGATGGTTTGGCTCGGGCGTCAATGGAGCATGGGCCTGTCCTACTATACCTCTATCGCTATTTCATGCATTTTGATTATTATGCAGTACCACGAAATAAAGGAGCGTGATCGCCAGCGCTGCTTTAAAGCGTTCCTGGATAACAACCGCGTCGGCGCTGTGATTTTTGCCGGCATCGTGCTGGATTATCTACTGCGCTAATTTGTGGTTGTTAACTTGCACATCCGACCGAGGGAAAAACCATGAAACAAATGATCATTGCATTCATCGCCTGCGTTTTTTGTGCATCGGCTTTTGCCGCTGACGCATCCATGCCGATGGCTGGCATGAAGATGGACTCGTCTCAGGCCAAGATGCATAAGGCTAAAAAAATGCACAAGCACCATAAAAAAGCGATGATGCCCGCTGGCGCTTCCGCCGCTAAATAAGCACCGCAACGAGCAGGGGCCCGGAAAGGGCCCCTGCTGCATTGTTTTCTGACTCGGCCACGAAAGGAAACCGTTCAGGCCAAAATGAAAAACCTGGCACTAATCGCGTCAGTCACGCGCCATAGATCAATTTCACTCCCCCTGGTTTAGGTTTAGCCAGGACGCTATCCTCCTCCCCATCCGCAACGCCCATTCGCCCCTCAATTGACCGGTTCGTCGCTCCCCCGGCAAGTTGTGCGACGGATCCATGTGGTGGTTGCCATCCATGTCCTAGCCCTGCGACGAGCGGGTATGCAGTCAGCCCGGCCGCAATGCCAGTCCTCTTAGAAAAATCTATCGGAGAGCCACCGACCGCCAACGCCCCGGCGGCCGCCACACTCTGCGCCTTCATCCCGACGCCTTTCGGTTGGTAGGGTTTGTCGGCATGAACGATGACCGTAGCCCCCGTCGCGGCAGCGAAAGCCTGTAGGCGCTCCATACACCCGGGGGGCAGGGCTGACGTGCCAAACATACTGCTGCAAGGCGACGAAGAAACCCAAATCTCAAATTCGGTGCCCGCCGGCGCCAGGGCGGCGGGCCCGCCCAATTAAAGCCTGAGCTCCAGCGATCAGCTGCTCCTCGGCATGTCCCGCAGCCCCCGAACGGGCGGTGCTGTGCTGAGGGGCAAGCCCTGGTCTAGTCAAGGTGGCATAGGCTAACACCGACCACCCCACCACAGCCGCATAAGCTCCTGGCGCGAGTAGTCCATGGCGAATCGCCAGCCGCTGCAGCGGCACGCCTTGTCTCATCTGCATCGTCGGCTTCACCCGGCCCCGCGCCTGCTGCACCACATGCCAAGCCTCATGCGCCAGATGCCGCTCCTGCCCAGGCGCCACATGAATCTCGCTGCCTTGGGCATACGCATGGGCATTGAGCTGGACGGGTTTAGCGGAGTGGTAATGGACTTTCACATGATCCATGCTCATGCCAGAAAGTGATTCAATGCCTGACGTAAGATTGTCAGGCAGCCCCGTGTTGTTGGGCTTGGAAGGCGCCAGCTCGTAGCGTTGCGCCAAATCATTCGCTCCTGAGCCGGCTTGTTGCGGCGGAGTTAACTGCGTCGGCAACTCCAGGTTGCGCCTATCGCGCAACTGCATCGGTACTTCTCTGGAGCGGACATCGGTCAACGCCCCCCCATCCCCGCGATGCGACGGTATTCTTCGCACTGACCGTTTTGTTCTTTTGCTCACTGATAAATTCACTCAACTCGCACCTCGTTCTTTTCAGCGCGAAAGGCTGCGGCGGAATAAAAGCACAGCACCCCGACTGCGGTCTTGGCGTTTATTAATCCAATAGAGCATGCGTTTTACATAAATACAATCATAGGCATAGATTACCCCCCCTGCCCAATGGCCGGAGATCGGCAACCGTTCGCACTTTCCCTTGGGCGCGCATGCCAGATCTAACTTTCATTCAGCCAGAGAGGCAGAGCGCCGCACAAGATTAGCGGCGCGATTCCAGGCTTGCCAGTTGGTGGTTCAGTACAGATCCGCAGGCAGGTTGAGCGGTAAAGAGGGAGCCGCGCTACGTGCGCAAGGATTGAACAGTCAGAGGGGCCCATAAAGGGCCCCTCTGCCATACTCTTCACCCGCGGAAATTTATTGGCTGACGCTGAGCGCTAATTGATAGCGATGCTGCGCCAGATTCACCGTCATCATCCAATCGTGACGACCGCTGACACAGGCCGGCAAGGTGACCCGCGCCTCCCAGCGTCCATGCGCTCGGACAAAGCGATAGCGATTGAATCCCATGTCCATGCTGCGCATAGTGAATTCACTGCTGGGCTCTTCGCCATCAACCCCTTCCAGCGCCACTAAGAATGGTCGCCCTTCGACCACCGGCTCCAAAAACAGCAAGCGCGCGCCATTGGGCAGCGCGCAGGCCGAACTGTCTGTGGCGCAAGCCACCGGCTCCAGCGGCGCCACCGAGGCGCGGTGATGCAGATACCAGCCTAGCGCCACGACCTTAAGCACGGCCAACAGCACCAACGCCAGCGCCAGATATAACCATTGCTTGCGCGTCACAGCCAAGCCCCTCGCATCTGCGCCACGCCGTGCGCGCCATGCGCCTCCGCGGCGCTCAGATCGCGCGCCTGCAAACCGCCCAGCGCATACACCGGCAGCGGCGCGGCGCCATGCTGGATGCGCGCAAACCCATCCCACCCCAACGGCGCCTGATACGGATGGCTCGGCGTGGCGCAGACATGGCCGAGCAACGCATAGTCAAGCTCAAGCAGCCCGGCCCGTTCTAGGCCCGCGCCATCGTGCACCGAAGCACCCACCCACGCAAATTCTGGACGCCGCTCTAGCTCGGCTAGACGGCGCGCATTCAGATGCACCCCATCCACCGGCCAACCAGGCAACCAATCAGGATCGGCATTCACCAGCACTCGCCCCTGGTAAGCATGCACGCGCTCACTCACTTGCGCGCAAAAGCGCTCCAGTTCGGCGCGCGACATCTCAGGCTCGCGCACCTGAACCAGTTTTGGGGCATGGGCGCGACTCAAGCGATCAAGCACGGCCTGCGCGCCAATTTCAGCCGCGCAGGTAATCGCATACAGCGCCGGCAGCTCCAAGGCGCGCAATATTGGGCCATTAGCCGGCAGCATCGGCGTAACCGCGCGCTGTCCCGGCACCATCCAGGAAAACTGTTGACCTTCAAGTGGCCGCGGCTCGCCTTGCCAGCTCCACACTCGGTAAAACCGCAGTCGCACCGAGGCATGTTCATAATGATGAACCCGAGTCAGCCAATAGCTGGCGCGCACCACCTTGATGCCCATTTCTTCATCAAGTTCACGCGCCAGAGCCTGCTCGTGGGACTCGCCCGGCTCAACCTTGCCGCCGGGGAACTCCCAATAGCCGGCGTACGGCTTGCCTTCGGGCCGGCTGCCAAGCAGAAAACAACCATCCGGGCGCAGCAATACGCCCGCGACCACTTCAATAATCGGTTTAGCCGGCATTAGCGGCCCCAGGCGCATGCTGCCCGGCCCAATCGCAGGCAAACTGCCAGGCAACGCGACCGGAGCGACTGCCGCGCGATAATGACCATTGCAACGCGGCGCGCTCGGCCGTGTCGTCATACACCAGGCCTAGATGCCGCACCCACTTGGCGGCGGCGGCCAGATAGGCTTGTTGATCGAAAGGATAGAACGACAGCCAAAGGCCAAAACGATCAGACAACGATACTTTTTCTTCCACCGCCTCGGCCGGGTGAACTTCACCATCCTGCCCCACACCACCCAGATTATCGTTCATTGACTCGGGTAACAGATGGCGCCGATTTGACGTGGCATACACCAGCAGATTGGCGGCGCGGCGGCTAATCCCACCGTCGAGCGCAACCTTCAGGGTTTTATAACCGTCATCGTGCGCCGAAAACGACAGATCGTCGCAGAACAGGATAAAACGTTCCGGTCGATTGACCACCCACTCGACGATTAGCGGTAAATCCGCCAGATGCGATTTATCCACCTCGATAATCCGCAGCCCCTGCTCGGCAAACAGTGGCAGCAGCACCTTGACCAGCGAGGACTTTCCGGTGCCGCGCGCGCCGGTCAGCAGCACGTTGTTGGCGGACCTGCCGGCAACAAACTGCCGGGTATTCTGAATCAACTGTGTCGATTGACGTTCAACATGGGTCAGTTGCGCCAACTCCAGGGTATGCGGTTCTGCGATAGCCTCCAACCAGGCGGCGGCGCCCTGACGGCGCCAGACAAAGGCGCGCGCTGACCAGTCCGGCTCGCCGCGCAGCGGTGGCAGCATCACTTCCAAGCGCGCCAACACCGCCTCGGCGCGCACCAGCATCTGCTCTAGCTTGTCCATAAAAGTCTTTTCTTCGGTGTTCAGCCGCGCAGGGAAATCACCGGCCAGCCTTGCGACTCGGCTTGTGCGCGCAGGGCAGCATCGGGATCGACGGCAACCGGGTTAGTCACCAGCGACAGCAAAGGTAAATCGTTGTGCGAATCGCTATAGAAGAAACTTTGCTGATATGAAGCCAAGGTCTCGCCGCGCTCGGCCAACCACTGGTTCAAGCGCAAAATCTTGCCATCGCGAAAGCTTGGAATACCGGTGGGCCGACCGGTGTAGTTACCGTTGGCGTCCTGCTCCAACTCAATGGCGATCAAGTGTTCGACGCCAAGCTCGCGCGCAATCGGCGCGGTCACAAAGCGGTTGGTCGCGGTAATAATCATCACCACATCACCGGCGGCCTGATGAGCGGCCAGCAGATCTCGCGCCTTTTGCGCAATGATCGGATGAATGTGCTCGTGCATGTAGTCCACATGCAAGGCATCCAGCTGCTGGCGGGAAAATTCAGCCAGAGGACGCAATTGAAACGCGAGAAACTCCTGAATATCCAGCGTACCCGCCAGATACTGCTCATAAAAAGCATCACTCTGCTGGCCATGTTCCGGGCCAAGCAGCCCTCTTTTGATCAAAAACCGCGGCCATTCGGCATCGGAGTCTCCATCGATCAAGGTATTATCGAGGTCGAAAATGGCTAGATTCATGGTTGTGCTCGTGTCGTTTGCAATAGGTTTTTAACCAAGGGCACGGTAATCGGCCGGCGCAAAGCCAGCGAGTAGCGGTCCAGCATATCCAACATAGTGATCAGACTATTCAGGTCACGCCGCCAATGCGTCAGCAAGTAACGGAACACATCGTCAGCCACCGCCAATTGCCGAGTCGCCGCATGCGCGTGCAGCGCCGCCAACTTCTCGTCATCCGACAGCGCTTTGACTTCAAACACCAGCCCCCAACCCAGCCGGGTACGTAAATCGGCGCGCAGCGCCAGCCCCAGTGGTGGATTGCGGCCAGCCATCAACAGATAGCCCGTGCCCGCGTCCTTTAACGAGTTGTAGATCGAGAACAACGTGATCTGGTCGTCCACATCCAGCTCATCGATGTGATCCACCGCGATAAAACTCGCCTCTCGCGCGAAGTCCGGTAAGGGTTCGTGCGCCACATCCAGATAGATAGAGGCCCGCCCCAAGGCTTCGGCGTGGGCAATCCACGCTTGCAACAGGTGCGTTTTGCCGCTGCCAGGCTCGCCCCATAAATAGATGAAGCGCTCACTGCCGGGGTCGGTCAGGGCGGCGATTACCTCACGATGTCGTTCGGCGACAAAGGTGTCGAACGCAGGCAGGGGCGCGGGGGCGAGGTCGAGTACGAGCTGATCCAAGGTCGTCGTGAGGCCGGCAAGAGATAATAAGGCCTTTATTTTACGCGGATCTTGCGCTTCTACGAAACTACCATGTGGGGTCTAGGACCCTCTGAACACGTTATTTACGTCAGCGTTTGCGCAAAAAGGACTCGAATGCAAGGAGCGCAACGCAGCAGGCGGGTCCTTTTTGCACAAACCCTTCGGGGCAAGGCTTGGCGGGCGATCTGCTTTGTTGCGCGGTTTGCGAATGGAATAACCATTCGCTGCGCCGCACGCCGCACATCTCATCCCGCCAAGCCTTGCCGCCGCCGCAAATAACGTGTTCAGCGGGCCCTTACGCCGACGGCCGCGCCAGGATTGAGCGGCCTGGGCAAAAATCAGTTAAAATACAGGCGCTTTCGCCACAGCGAAAGCTCGACGTAAAACTATCACGTTAAGAGAAAGCGAGCAGCCATTGAACTCCACGTCCCTCAGTTACCGCGATGCCGGTGTCGATATCGATGCTGGCGACGCGCTCGTCGAAAACATTAAGCCGTTTGCCAAGCGGACCATGCGCCCGGAAGTCCTTGGCGGAATCGGCGGTTTCGGCGCACTGGTGGAAATCTCCAAGAAATATCGCGAGCCGGTATTGGTTTCGGGAACCGACGGTGTCGGCACCAAGCTGAAACTGGCCTTCGAATGGAACCGCCACGACACGGTCGGCATCGATCTGGTGGCGATGAGCGTCAACGACATCCTGGTTCAGGGTGCCGAGCCGCTGTTTTTCCTGGATTATTTCGCCTGCGGCAAACTTGATGTTCCCCAAGCCACCGATGTGGTGAAAGGCATTGCCGCCGGTTGCGAGCAAGCGGGCTGCGCCCTGATCGGCGGAGAAACCGCCGAAATGCCCGGCATGTACCCCGTGGGCGAATATGATCTCGCCGGATTCGCGGTGGGCGTAGTGGAAAAAAGTCAGATCATCACTGGAAAAACCATCGCCGCGGGCGATGTTGTCCTGGGACTCGCCTCGAATGGCGCGCACTCTAACGGCTACTCTTTGGTGAGAAAAATCGTAGAGCGCGCGACCCCCGATCTGGACGCGGTGTTCGACGCCGGTAAAACCCTGCGCGAAACCATCATTGCCCCGACACGAATTTACGTGAAGCCGTTGCTGGCATTGATGCAACAGCTGGCCGTCAAGGGCATGGCGCACATTACCGGTGGCGGCATTACCGAAAACACACCACGCGTACTGCCGAGCGACGTGGTTGCCGAGATCGATGCTTCCAGTTGGCCGCTGCCACCGCTATTTAAGTGGCTGGCGCACCACGGTCAGGTTGAGATGCAGGAAATGTATCGCACGTTCAACTGCGGTATTGGCATGGTGGTGATCGTGGCCGAGCAAGATGTCGAAAGCGCGCGCGCCCTGCTGGAGCAGCACGGCGAGACGGTATACACCATTGGCCACATCCGGCCACGCAACGGAGACGAACACCAGACGCGCGTCGGCTGATTTCGCCCCCTAGCAAACGGCGTCGAGGGTCAGCCCCTCGGCGCCGTTATTTTCTTTCTGGGCAAGCCAACACAATACGATCAACCAACATGATAGACGCGATGAAAAATCTTGTGATTCTGATCTCCGGCCGCGGCTCGAATATGGAAGCCATCCTCGCGGCCAATATTCCGGGGATACACGTAGCGGCGGTCATCAGCAACCGTCCCGACGCCGCCGGGATTGAGTATGCGCGCGCGCGCGGCATTGCCACGCGCGTGATCGACCATAAAGAATTTTCCAACCGCGAAGCTTTTGATCAGGCGCTGCAACACGAAATCGACAGCTTTGATCCACACCTGCTGGTTCTTGCCGGATTCATGCGCATTCTGACCGCTGAGTTCACCCGTCATTACCAGGGACGCATGCTGAACATTCACCCTTCGCTGTTGCCGGCGTTCAGTGGCCTGAACACCCATCAACGCGCGCTCGACGCGGGCTGCAAACTGGCTGGCTGCAGCGTGCACTTCGTCACCGCCGAGCTGGATCACGGACCGATCGTGGCGCAAGGCGCGGTACCTATTCTGGCCGATGACGACGCGGCAAGCTTGGCGGCCCGGGTGCTTAAGCTGGAACATCGGCTGTACCCGCAGGCGATTGCCTGGTTTGCCGCGGAACGCCTGACACTGGAGAACAACTGCGTTCGTCTGGGCAACGCGGCCTCGAACGTTGATCATGCGCTGATCAGCCCTACCGAGTAAGTTGATGAAACGCGTGCCCCTGCTGCTGGCCATTTTACTCTCAGTACTCGCCCATCTGGCGCTGTTGAGTTCCGGTCTGCTGCCTTCGCTGTCGTTACAGCCGGACACGTCATTGCAACCGATTCACATGCGTCTGAGCAGTATGGACTTGGCCGCGCAAAAACCGGCGCAGGCCAAGCCAGCGGCGCCATCGGCGCATGGGGGTATCCGCATTAGCGCCCTCAACCCTCGCCCCGCTGCCGCCGCGTCGGCGGCGCAAGACGTGGTCGCTTCGGCGCCCGCAGCCCGGGTGATGGCGCAAACCGCCAGCGCGCCGGAGGCATCAGCCCCCGAAGCTGCATCCGTGGCCTCGGCCCCCGCTGAGGAGGAAGCCAGCAACATTGACAGTCCGGCGTCGCCGGGGTATCTCAGCGCCAAGCACCACAGTCGGCACTTCCCGAGCAGGGCGCGACTCAGTTATCAGGTCTATTATGGAGCGTTGATGGCGGGCCTGGCCACGATAGACTGGCAGCGCGACGGTAGCCACTATCGACTGGTGAGTCAGATCACCCCGATTCTTGGCCCAAGATTGCGCTATCAATCAGAAGGCCGGATTGGCAATGATGGGCTCAAACCCGATAACTATAACGCCTGGCATAATAATGAATCGCGCGAGCATGCGCGCTTCGACTGGGACAATCGGCAGCTCGAATATGGCGATGGCACCAGCCAGCAAACCGCGCTGATTCCGGGCGCGCAAGATATTTTTAGCCTGATCTATCAATTGGCGTTGAAAGGCGCCGGGCAACCGCCGGTACAAGTGACCACCGGCAAAAAAGTGTACCTCTATCCATTGGCCCCCATCGGCGAAGCCGATTTCGATACCGGCGCGGGAAAAATCCGCGCCCTGGTGTTCCGTGCCCAAGGAGATGGGGACCAAACCGAATTCTGGCTCGCGCCTGATTTTGCCAACCAGCCCATTCGAATTATTCGCAGCGATTCAAGAATGAAACTGGACATGCGCGTCACGGATATTGTCATTGATGACGAAAATCTCTGGCGTCTGCCCAAACCTATCCATTGGAAAAATGAAAAATGATGCACCCAGCACAACTGAATCATATTGAAACTGTCATCGGCCAGATGTTGCGCTTTGACCGCCCGGCGGATGCCGTACTGTCGAGCTACTTTCACCAAAACAACAATATTGGCTCGCAAGATCGGCATTTGATTGCCGAAACGTCGTTTGCCTGCCTGCGCCGCTTGGGACAATTGCGCGCGCTGATCGAGCCGGACCGCATTACCGCGCGCCGCCTGGCGCTGGCCACCCTGGTACGGGTGCGCGGCCTCAATCTCAAAGAGTTCGGAGGCAGCATCAAGGCCAATGAAATCGAATGGCTTGCCACCTTTAAAGGACGCACCCTGCCCGACGACCTGGCGATTCAAGCCGAGTTGCCGCAATGGGTCATCGACCATCTAGGTGAGCGCAGCCCGGAATCCATCCTGGCCTTGGGACGCGCCATGATGCAAACCGCGCCGCTCGATCTGCGCGTCAACACCATCAAAATGAAACGCGATGAAGCCATCGCCCGTCTGGATGAAGCAGGCATTAAAGCGGTCGCCACGCCGTACTCGCCATTTGGCATTCGAGTGGAAGGCAAACCCGCGCTCAATAAGCTAGAGCTATTCAAAAGCGGCGCCATCGAAGTTCAGGATGAAGGCAGTCAGCTGCTGGGCCTGCTGGTTGGCGCGCGCCGCGGAGAAATGGTGGTCGACTTTTGTGCCGGAGCCGGCGGTAAAACCCTGTTGCTCGGCGCGCAGATGGCTTCCAGTGGTCGCCTCTACGCCTTCGATATTTCTGAAAAACGTCTGACCAACCTCAAGCCCCGCCTGGCGCGCTCCGGCCTGTCGAACGTCCATCCGCAATTGATTGCCAACGAAAACGACGCGCGCATCAAGCGCCTGGCGGGCAAGATTGATCGCGTACTGGTCGATGCGCCGTGCTCTGGCCTGGGTACCTTGCGTCGCAACCCGGATCTGAAATTTAGACAGTCGCCGGAAAGCGTCGCCGCGCTTAACCTGCAACAGCAAGCGATTCTGACCAGCGCCAGCCGCTTGGTACGCAAAGGCGGCCGTCTGGTCTACGCGACCTGCAGCCTGCTGCCGCAAGAAAATCAGCAAATTGTCGACGCCTTTTTGGCCACCCACCCCGAGTTCCAGCAAATTCCGGTCGCCGAGGTATTGAGCGAACAGAAAATCCCGCTTGTCATGGATGAAACCCTGGCCATTGACCCAAGCATTCACAATATGGACGGATTTTTTGCCGCAATCTTGGCAAGAACCGGCGAATAATATAACATACGAATATTAGAGAAATCTCAGATTCAAAAGGCCCTTCAGGACATGCCAGAGCAACCTGTCGCGAGACAACTGCGACAACGCATCAGTAGACGCCTGCGGCATCTGTACCTGACCGCCGCGCTATGGCGCCGCCGCACACCGATCTGGATCGCCTCGGTCCTGATCGGCCTGGTGGCGTGCGTCTTCGCGGCGGGCAGCCACGAGGCGCACATTCTATTCGAGCAGGTCTATGCCCACTCACCCTACTGGGCGCTACTGATTACTCCAGGCGGTCTGGGTCTTTCCGTATGGCTGTTAAAACGCTATTTCGATGGCGCGCTCGGTGGCGGGATTCCGCAAGCCATCGCCGCACTGGAACCAGGAACCCTGGTTCTGCGTGAAAAAATCCTGACCATCAAAGCGGCCTGCGGACAAGTATTGCTCACCTTAATCGGCATTGCCTCCGGCGCCACCTTTGGCTACGAAGGCCCGATTGTTCAAGTTGGCGCGGCCATTAAATACAGCCTGAATCGAGGCGCCGCCATTCGTCATGAAGGAACCTCGCGCGGGCTCATTCTGGCTGGTGGCGCCGCCAGTGTGGCGGCGGCATTTAATGCGCCACTAGCGGGGATTGTGTTTGCCATCGAAGAAATGAGCCATGCCTTCGACCAGCGCGCTAGCGCCACCATCTTACTGTCGGTGATTCTGGCAGGTCTGACCGCCATGAGTATTCAGGGCAATTACAACTATTTTGGCATTACCTCGGTCACACTGGATCTGCAGCAAGGCTGGATCGCCTTGCCGTTATGCGGGATTGCCGGCGGGATTATCGGCGGCATCACTTCGCGTCTGATGCTCGCGCTGGCCAGTCGCTTACCCTCTCCCCTGCACCAATTTCGCAAATCCTCCCCGGTACTCTTTGCCATCTGCTGTGGTCTGATCCTGGCGGTGATCGGCATTCTGTCTCATGGCAACACCTTTGGCACCGGATACTACCGCGCGCGAGAGATTATCCTTCAAGGGGGAAATGGGCTGGATAACTATGGTGTATTAAAGTGGATCACCATGGTGATCAGCTTTATCAGCGGCGCACCGGGTGGCATGCTGGCGCCGTCGCTGGCGGTTGGCGCGGGTTTCGGCCTCAACATTGCCTCGTTGCTGCCGCACCTGCCACAGACCGCCATTATCCTACTGGGCATGGTGGCCTTCTTTTCCGGGCTGACACAGGCCCCGATGACCGGTTTTATCATTGTGATGGAAATGAGCGACTCATCAAGCATGATCATCCCACTGATGGCGTCGGCCCTGATTGCCGCTAATCTGTCACGTCTACTGTCGCGGCGCGCGCTCTACCCCGAATTGGCCCGCATGTTGTTGCGGCAATCGCGGCAAGAAGACACCGGTTTGACCCGATAGTCATCGTCACGTAAAATTGTAGAGTATATAAGTCGGGTATTTAATCCGCCAACAAGGAAGCCATCCATGGACACCCAGCAATTGATTCAGCAAACAGTCAGCAGCAACCCGGTTGTGCTCTATATGAAAGGCTCGGCACAGTTTCCCCAGTGCGGTTTTTCCTCGCGCGCGGTGCAACTGCTCAAGGCTTGTGGCGTCAAGAAATTCATGACCGTCGATGTTCTGGCCGACCCCCTGGTGCGCCAGGGCATCAAAGAATTCTCCAATTGGCCGACCGTGCCGCAACTTTATGTTAATGGTGAATTCATCGGCGGTTCCGACATCATGACCGAGATGTTTGAGTCGGAAGAATTGCAGACCCTGTTGCAGCCTTACGCAGAGGCATAAAACCTCCACGTGAAGTAGACATTCATGCTAACATATCGACCCATACCTGATCGGCTGCCTTAGGGCGGCCATCCGATCGGCGGCGCCTCGCGCCTGCACATTCTGACGAAAGCTGTTTTTCAACGACCATGGTCGTAGGAAAACAGCTTTTTCTTGAGGTTTGGGAAAATAGCATGAACATCACCGTTGTCCAGCACCCCCTGATTCAGCACAAGCTCGGTTTACTGCGCGAAGGCGAAATCAGCACCATGAAGTTCCGCCAACTCACCCAAGAACTCGCTCGCCTGTTGGCCTATGAGGCCACGCGCGACTTCGAACTTGAAACCGTCAGCATCAAAGGCTGGAACGGTGAAATCGAAGTTCAGCAAATCAAGGGCAAAAAAGTCACCGTTGTCCCCATCTTGCGCGCCGGTGTCGGTATGCTCGATGGTGTGCTCGATCTGGTGCCCTCGGCCAAAATCAGCGTTGTCGGTCTCTATCGCAACGAAGAAACCCTGGAACCCGTGCCTTATTTCGATAAGTTCGTCGACAGCCTGGACGAACGGATTGCGCTGATCATCGATCCGATGCTCGCCACCGGCGGCTCGATGATCGCCACAATCGATCTCCTGAAGCGCAAGGGTTGCAAGCAGATTAAGGCAGTGGTGATGGTTGCCGCGCCGGAAGGCGTGCAGGCGGTCAATCAGGCGCACCCCGATGTGCAAATCTATGCGGCCTCGCTCGACAGTCATCTGAACGAAAATGGTTATATCATCCCGGGCCTGGGTGATGCCGGCGACAAGATTTTCGGCACCAAGCACGTATGAGACGCCACCCGCATTGATCACAAGCGCCGCTAGCCGCCAAGGCTAGCGGCGTTTTTTAAAGCCTAACAAGGAACACCCTACATGTTTCAGCAACTCAAAGTTGCCTTATCCGGCGCCCAGATTCTGTTCGTGGCTTTTGGCGCGCTGGTTCTGGTACCGCTATTGACCGGGCTCAACCCGGCCATGGCACTACTCGGCGGCGGCCTCGGCACCCTGCTGTTCCAAGTCTGTACCCGACGCCAAGTGCCGATCTTCCTCGGCTCATCGTTTGCTTTCATCGGGCCAATCATTTACTCGACCCACACATGGGGTCTGCCTTCCACCATGTTCGGTCTATTCATTGCTGGCTTCGCCTACTTCTTGTTTGCCGCGGTGATTCGCTGGCGCGGCATGGGCCTGGTCAACAAGCTGCTACCACCCGTAGTCATCGGTCCGGTGATCATGATCATTGGTCTGTCGGTCGCCACCGCGGCGTCGAACATGGCAATGGGGCGCGCTGGTGGCGCCCAGGTGATGAACTACTCTGACTCCCTGATTTTGGCCGGCATCGCACTGGCGACCACGATCACTGTCGCCATTTTTGCGCGCGGAATTTTCCGCCTGGTACCGATTCTGGCCGGGGTCACGGTGGGCTATATTGCCGCCATGATGCTTGGAATGGTGGATTTGGCCAAAATCGCCAATGCGCCATGGTTTGCGATGCCGCACTTCACTACGCCACAGGTCAACTGGGCCGCGGCGCTGTTTATGCTGCCAGTTGCCATTGCCCCGGCGATTGAACACATCGGCGGCGTGATCGCCATTGGCGGCGTCACCGGCAAAGACTACACGCGCTCGCCAGGTTTGCATCGCACCTTGTGCGGCGATGGTTTGGGTGTCTGCCTGGCCGGATTGATCGGTGGGCCACCGGTCACCACCTATGCCGAAGTGACCGGCGCGGTGATGATTACCCGCAACTTTAACCCGGTCACCATGACCTGGGCGGCCGTGTTCGCCATCACGATGGCCTTCTTTGGCAAATTCAATGCCTTGCTGCAGTCGATTCCCATGCCAGTGATGGGCGGCATCATGGTGCTGCTGTTTGGCACCATCGCATCCATCGGCCTGAAGACCCTGATCGAAGCCAAGGTTGACTTGATGCAACCGCGCAATCTGGTGATCATTTCCGTGGTTCTGACCGCTGGAATCGGTGGACTGGAAGTCAAAGTCGGTAATTTGGGTCTCGCCGGCGTCGGCTTGTGCTCGATATTGGCTCTGGCGCTTAACCTGATCCTGCCGCACCAGGCAGCGGCCCCGCAGGGCATTCCCGAAGCTCAAGACATCTAACGCACCCTCCATTGCCGCGCGCCTCAGGGCGCGCGGCAATACCCACCCCACCTCGACCTTAGAATTAAAACACGGCATGCAACACACTCCAATAAATTGTATACTGTATACAATTCGTTTATCTGTTCAGTGCCAATTGGCAAATTGCCAGGCACGCATGCTTCGTTCGTTGTGATGTTTCATCACTTTAGTCGCCACCTTCGGGTGGCGCTTTTTTGCCTGGGGAACGCCTGATCCGCTATGATCACGTCATGAATAGCGATTAAAGGATGGGAAGATGTTACTCAGCCAAGATCAAGCACTACTGCTGGTCATCGATGTACAAGAGAAGCTGCTGTCGGCGCTGCCAGGGCACCAGGCGCTACTGCAGCGCCTGAACTGGCTAGTTGCGCTCGCGCGCGACTTCGAGCTACCGATCGTTTTTTCTGAACAGTATCCGCGCGGGCTGGGTCATAGCATGCCCAAGCTGCTGGCGCTGGCGCCCAATGCGCCAGTGGTGGAAAAGGTTCACTTCTCTTGCGTTGCCGCCGGCTGCCTGCCTCAAGAAGTTCAAAATCAACAACAATGGATACTCTGCGGCATGGAAAGCCACGTTTGCGTACTGCAAACCGCGCTTGAGCTACTCGCAGCGGGAAAACAAGTCTTCGTCGTGGCCGATGCGATCGGCGCGCGCCACAGTCTGGATCATGAATTGGGAATTGCGCGCATGCGCGAAGCCGGCGCGATCATTGTCAGTCGAGAGATGGTATTGTTCGAGCTTCTGCGCCAGGCGGCACACCCACGCTTTAAAGAGATGAGCCAGCGCTATCTCCAAGGCGAGCAACCTTAAAACGCTCGCGCCGGTCATCTTCACGCGTAGCGTGGAGATCCAGGGGTTTTGCTGGCCATGCCGCAAGTCTTCTGGATCCCCGCCGCGACGCGGCGAGGATGACGATGTCGGGGCCCCAAAATAAAAAAAGCTGCCCGAGGGCAGCTTTTTCATTACCGGGATATCGCTTAAACCAAAGCGACAACCACGATCTTCACCGGAGCAACCACGTCGTGGTGCAAGGCGATTTCCAGTTCGTACTCACCCAAGGCCTTCAGCGGACCGTTCGGCAGACGAACTTCATGGCGCTTAATTTCCACGCCACTGGCAGTCACAGCTTCAGCCACGTCGATGGTGGTCACGGAGCCGAACAAGCGACCATCAACACCGGCCTTTTGTGCGATCGTAATCACAGCACCTTCCAGTTTGTCAGCGCGCACACGTGCATCGGCCTGGATAGCCGCTTGCTTGGCTTCCAATTCGGCACGGCGTTCTTCGAACTGTTTCAGGTTGGCTTCAGTTGCGCGCTTGGCTTTGCCTTGCGGAACCAGGAAGTTACGTGCGTAACCATCCTTAACCTTAACGACATCACCCAGATCACCCAGGTTAGCCACTTTCTCAAGCAGAATAATTTGCATCTTGTCAGTTCCTTTCCCGGTTTAGTGCTGATCGGTGTAAGGCAGGAACGCCAGGAAGCGAGCACGCTTGATAGCAGTGGTCAGCTGACGCTGGAAGCGAGCCTTGGTACCGGTAATGCGAGCCGGGATAATTTTGCCGTTTTCGGCAATAAAATCTTTCAAGAGATCAACAGACTTGTAGTCGATTTCCTTGATGCCTTCTGCCGTGAAACGGCAGAATTTCTTGCGCTTAAACAGTTGACGTGCCATTTGTCTAACCTTTTACAAATTCAACGTATTCGATGTGTAGCACCAACCGCGGGTTTTTCAGGCTGCGCTGGCAAAGAAAGCCAGTGAACTTAATCAGGTTTCCGGCCAGCTTCCCGGACAACTCACGGGCACTCTCGCCAATCAGAACGGCCTGAATTTCACAGTTTACGCTCCGATCTAAACCTGCTTCAGTTTGGCGCGAATGGTGTTTGATCCACATTTCCAGCACCGGCATACCGGCCGGGGTGTGTCTCAATACTTCCTCGCGTTCTACCGTCGCGGTCAATACCAATTGGTTCTGCAATGCTTCTGCCTCAGGCAGCGACTTCAGCCTCGGCTACCGGCTGTTGAGCGTCGAGCAAGTTCTTGGCCTTTTCGTCCTTCATCATCGGGGACGCATCGGTCACGGCATGAGCCATCTTGATGGTCAGATGGCGCAGTACGGCGTCGTTGAATTTGAAGGCATGTTCGATTTCAGCCAGCCCATCCGTGCTGCACTCAATGTTCATCAGAACATAATGAGCCTTGTGCAGTTTTTGGATCGGGTAAGCCAATTGACGGCGACCCCAGTCTTCCAGACGATGAATGATACCGCCAGCATTGACCACCATGGCCTTGTAGCGTTCAATCATAGCCGGAACCTGTTCGCTCTGGTCCGGATGGACGATGAACACGATTTCGTAATGCCGCATGTGAGCTCCTTATGGATATTAGCCTGTCCGCCATGCGTATCGCGGAAAAGCAAGGGTTAAAAGCTGAAGGATTTTACGCACTTTCGCGCGATAAGGCAAATCAATCGCCACCGCGCGCGCAATCGCTGGCGCACGGCAGAGACATTAAAGAAAAATAACGAGAAATCCGGAGCCCAACAGGCTTCCTAGGCCCCGCCAACCTCAAACCCAGCGGTGCGCACTGCTTGCACAAGCTGCTCGACCGTCGCATTGCCAGCCAGATCAACCGTCACCCGACCGCTGGCCAGATCGACTTGAACCTCGGCAACCGCATCCAGGGTGCGCAGCGCGCGTTCGACACTCGCGGCGCAACCATTGCAACTCATGCCCTCAACCAACAAAACCTGACGACTCATCGAAAACCGGTCCTTTCTCAAAAATCAGGATCACGCTCAATCGCAACCACCGCGCCCACCCGAACCGAAACCAGAGTGGCGTACGGCACCACACTGTTCGCTTTCCAGCCATACTGTTTGTCACGTGCCGCTGAGAGCGGCGCCGAGCTGTCGGCCACCATCGCGACGGCCGCGTGAGTAAAATCGGGGGATCCGGCTAATCGCAACAATTCAGGTTCACGCATGCCGACATACAAATGTGAGAACACATCGAACGGCATCGGCGCCGCCGCGACAGAAAAACCCACCGCGCACAGTAGCAACGCGACCCAAATCCTTCGATAACCCATGGCACGGTTCCTTAGCGAATTTTTTTGACCACGGCGAGTAACTCAGCCGCCATTTCGCCTGCCGTGTCGATATCCAGTGCGCGACTGACACAGCCCTGAACATGATTTTCCAACAGTTGCATCGCCACGGCATCCAATGCCGACTTCACCGCGGCAACTTGAGTCAGAATATCCACACAGTAACGATCATCCGCGATCATGCCGCTAATACCGCGCACCTGCCCCTCGATGCGCGCCAGCCGCTTGAGCAGGCGGTCCTTGTTTGGCTGCACTACCGATTTTTCCAGATCCGCGCTCGCGCAATGACAATTAGACATAGGGTCCTCGCTTGTAATACCGGGCCGCACGCCGCCACTCAACCCTGAGTCGCCAACACCCGCTGGCGGCGGCTTTCCGCCAGCACCATGCCCGCCGACACCGATACGTTCAAACTTTCCACTGTGCCAAACATCGGAATCGACACCAGCACATCGCAAAGTTCGCGCGTCAGTCGACGCATGCCCTCGCCCTCGGCGCCCATGACCCAAGCCAGCGCACCCACCTGTTCGAAGTGAAACAGATCGGTATCCGCTTCCATCGTGGTGCCGGCAATCCACACACCAGCATCTTTCAAGTCACGCAGTGTGCGCGCCAGATTGGTCACCATGATATAGGGCACCACTTCCGCCGCGCCGCAGGCCACTTTAGACACCGTGCCATTGATGCTGGCGGATCGATCCTTGGGAGCAATCACCGCATGCGCGCCCATGGCGTCGGCCACGCGCAGGCAGGCGCCCAGATTATGCGGATCGGTGACACCGTCAAGAATCAATAAGAGAGGCGGCTCAGCCAAGGTTTCCAGTACATCGTCCAGATCGACAAACTGGCGGCTGGCATCGATCCAGGCGGCCACGCCCTGATGGCGCGCATGCCCGGTCAGACTATCCAGGCGCGTCTTGTCCACCAGATGCAGCTTGACCCCTTCGCTGGCCGCGCGTTCAACCACCGCTCGGGCGCGTTCATCTTGACGACCCGCGGCGAGATAAATCTCAATCAGGCTTTTCGGGTTCTGCCATAGACGGGCATTCAGGGCATGAAAGCCATGGATCAGACGCTTATTGCTCATTGCTACCACTCAAAAAAAAGATTGGGGCTATTTAACCCTTCGCACCGCGCGATTGCAACCACCCCGTATTGAGCAGCGCCACGCTTTTATTGTGCAACGACGCCGCGAGCGTAACGGGCTCCCCCATCCAGGCGACGAAATGTTCAGCGGGCATCGGTCGACCGAAATGATAGCCCTGCAGGATATCGCAGCCACGCTCCTCCAGAAACTGCGCCTGGCCTTCATGCTCAACGCCTTCGGCCACCACGGTGAACCCGAGCTTGCGCGACATCGCCAGCACCGCCTCAGTAATCGCGGCGCTATCACCATCCTGAGGCAAGCCATCAATAAACGATTGGTCGATTTTCAGGGTATCCAGTGGGAACCGCTTCAAAATCGATAACGACGAATAGCCCGTACCAAAATCGTCGATCGATAGTTTCACTCCCAGCAACTTGAGTTCATTCAGAATCCGCACCGTCTCTACCGGATTTTGCATGATCATGCTTTCGGTAATTTCCAACTCCAGTCGGTGCGGCTGCAAAGCGGCGTGTTCCAACGCCGCGGCCACGTTGCCAATCAGATTCTGCTGCTCGAATTGTCGCGCGGACAGGTTGACCGCCACGCGCGGCACGATGATTCCGGCGCGATCCCACTCGGTTAATTGTCGACAGGCCTCGATCAGCACCCAATGTCCGATCGATTTAATCAGACCGGTTTCCTCCGCCAGCGGAATAAATCGGCCGGGCTGAATCAAGCCTAGCTGCGGATGCCGCCAGCGCAGCAGAACCTCGACTCCAACCAGTTCGCGACTGTGCGCGTTGACCTGCGGCTGGAAGTGCAGTTCAAATTCATTGCGCTCCAAGGCCTGGCGCATGCCGTTTTCCATCACCAGCCGCTCAAACGTCTGGGTGTTCATTTCTGCGGCAAAGAACTGATAGGTATTCTTGCCCAAATCCTTGGCGCGATACATTGCCACATCGGCATTCTTCAACAAGGTGCGCGCGTCGGCGCCATCATTGGGGAATACACTGATCCCGATACTGCCGGTAACAAACACCTCGTGCTCTTCCAGGCGCAAGGGCTGGGCCAATACCGCCAGCACTTGCTCCGACAGCTCGGACAAAGCACCCAGACTGCCAAAATCATTGACCAGCAGGGTAAATTCATCGCCCCCCAAGCGCGCCAGCATTCCATGCTCACCGATCGCATTGGACAGGCGAATCGCGATCACACGCAGCAACTCGTCGCCGGTCTGGTGACCAAAAGAATCGTTGATCAGCTTAAAACGATCCAGGTCAATAAAAATCACCGCCAACTGCCCGTCTTTACCCACCATGTTCAGCAGCCGGTCTTCTAGCGAGGAGATCAGGAAACTACGGTTGGGCAGCCGGGTCAACGGATCGTGATTGGCCAGGAAATTCAAACGTTCCTGCGCCTGCTTGCGCACGGTGATATCGTCGAATAAACCGACATAGTTCACCACCGCGCCCAGCGGATCGCGCACCACCGACAGCGACAGCTCGGAGGGATACCAGTCGCCATTCTTGCGCCGATCCAGCAACTCGCCGCGCCAGTTTCCCGGATCGTCCAGCGCCGCCATCATTGCGCCGAAGCATTCGCGCTGCCGGTCGCTGAAAACGCGTGAAACTTTACCCACCGCATCTTCGCTGCTATAGCCGGTAATGCGCGAAAACGCTGGGTTAACCGCAACAATCCGCCCTTCGGCATCGCAGATCAAGATCCCCTCCGCCGAGGTTTCAAACACTTTGGCCGTCATTTTCTGACTGGCGTCAGCCGCGATGCGATCCGAGATATCCAGAACAAAGCCAATACTGGCGGCGCGGCCCTGATAGTCGATCAGGCGACTGTGCACTTCCACATCCAGCAAACTGCCATCGCTGCGAATCACACGCGTGGCGTAGTGCATGATCGGAACGCTGTCGTCAAAGCGCTGACGAATCAGTTCGGATACCCGCTGGCTCTCGCCCTCGGGCAACAGATCCTCCAAACGGCTATTGATCACGTTCTCGGCTTGCCGCCCCAGCATTTCAGCCAGCTTCTGATTGACATACACCATCACGCTATCTTGGAAGATAAAAATCCCGGCCAGTGACTGTTCAATCAAGGCGCGATATTTTTCTTCGGCTTCCTGAGCCGCCCGACGCTGTTTCCGATCTTCGGTCATGTCGGTATCGACACTACCGACACCGACCGGCAACCCTTCGGTATCAAACAGTGGGAACTTGGTCACCAAGCTATCCACCATGCGATTTTGCAATTCGTAGTGCTCTTCAAACATGCGCGGCTCGAGGCAACGCAGCACCATTTCATCCTGAGCGCGAATCTGCGCGGCATCCTCGGGCTCGAATAAATCCACCACGCGCTTGCCAACCATCTCTTGCGGCGTACGTCCTAAACGCATGGCATACGCGCGGTTGACCATCAGATAACGCCCGTCCAAGCCCTTGAACGACATCAGATTAGGACAATGATTGACCAGTGCCTCGACCTTGGCCTGAAACTCGCCCAAGCGCTGGTCATTGCGCCGCTGCGTATCCATCATCACCGCGACAATCAAGCCCGCAACCAGAAAGCCCAGAATAATCGCGCCATCGACCCAGATACTGGACAGGGAAGACTGAGCATCGAGAACACTGAGCACCATCATCACCGTCACGCCGACCAGCGCCGCGCCACGCACGGTGCAACGAAAAGCCGCCGCCAGAATGATGGGGAAGAACAGCAAGGCGCTGGGAAACAGCAGCAGATGGCGACCGGGATACACCGCCAGACCCACGCCCAGCGCCCCCAGCACCATCAGCACCAACTCTAGATACAGATGACGCGCGCGCCAGGGCCGGCTGAAGGCCAACGGGGTTAATGCGACCAGCGAAATGCAACAGCTCGACCACAGGGTGGCGGTCCAGAGAAAGATATGGTTGGAGACATCAAACAACAGAGATAACAGAGATAGTGATAGCGCGACCAGCGGCGCGAGGTAAAACACCAGTCGCAGCGACATGCGCAGTAAGGCGCGCGGACTCGCCAGCCATTCGATCGAGCCGGTCATCCCGACCAGCACCAAGCCCACGCCCAGCAAATACAGTGACAGCGACAAACACAGCGCCCACCCCAGCCCCATCACCGGCGCGCTACAGGCCACGGCCAAGAGCGGCCAGAACCAGGCCTGCCCCAAACGCCGCTGCCACACCATCCAGGCGGCAAACAGGCCATGGGGAAGAAACGACGCGAGAGTCACATCGGCTAACGGCGCGCGCGGCCAAAACACCAGCGAGGCCAGGAAGCAAACACAGGCAAGCACATCAAAAATTCTTTTTACTTTCACGCCCCCGGCTTCCTTTTTTCCTCATGCTCGGTCTATCAAACGGTTGAAAAAGGAAGCACTCGCTACGCGAGCAAGGTTTTGTCAACAGTCTGCTGTATTCATTGTATTTTTTCGAGTCATCATAAGCCGACCGAACGTCTGTCTGAAATCCATGCCCGGCTGCTGGTATAATACCGTGAGCGCCATGAATGTGAAGCATTATGTTGGATAAAAATCAGAGTATTCCCCCGGTCGGGCACAAGCTACGAACCGGAATGATTCCCGATGGACTGGATGCCGCCTGGCTTGCGCGCATGGCCCGTAAAACCGATGGCCCGCTATTGGTTCTCACCGCCGATGCCCAAGCCGCGCAACGTCTCAAGGCCGAGCTTCCGTTTTTCGACTCCACGCTCAGAGTCGCATTATTTCCCGACTGGGAAACGTTGCCCTACGACCATTTTTCACCGCACAACGATCTGGTCAGCGAGCGGTTAGCGACGCTATGGCAAATCCGCCAGCGGGAGTGCGATGTCGTACTGGCGCCGATCGGCACCGCCATGACCCGATTGCCGCCGGTGTCGTTTCTGTTGGGGCGCACTTTTTTCCTTAAAACCGGGCAGCGCCTGGAAATGGAAAAGTTGCGCGCCGACCTGGTCACCGCCGGCTACGCGAATGTCACTCAAGTTATCGTGCCGGGCGAGTTTTCGATTCGTGGCGGACTGATCGACCTGTTTCCGATGGGCTCGGTTCTACCCTATCGCATCGACTTGTTCGGCGATGAAATCGACACCTTGCGCACCTTCGATCCGGACACCCAGCGCACACTCTATCCGGTACAAGAAGTACGCATGCTGCCGGCGCGCGAATACCCAACCGACGAAGACAGCATTACCCGTTTTAGGCAAAATTACCGCGAAAAAATCGAAGGAGATCCGTCCAAGAGCCGGATCTACCGCGATGTTTCGGCGCAGCTATTCCCCGCTGGGATCGAATATTTCCTACCGTTGTTTTTCGAACACAGCGCCAGCCTGTTCGATTATCTCGGTAGCAACGCCGTGCTGACGCTACATCGCGAAGTCAACAGCGCGGTCGAACAGTTCTGGCAAGATGTTCAGAGCCGCTACCAAATGGCGCAGGGCGACAGTGAGCGTCCCGTCTTGCCCCCCGCCGATCTATTCATCCGGCCGGATGAATTCATGCACAGCGTCAAAGCCTACGCGCGCCTTGAATTGCCAGGGAGCGGCGATGCCGAGCCCGGCGTACTGGCGCTACCCAACTTGGCGGTGGACCGTCGCGCAGAACAGCCTCTACACCTTCTGCATGATTTCCTGCGTCAACCTCAGCGCCGCGCGCTGATTTTGGCCGAAAGCCTGGGCCGACGCGAAACCATGCAACAGTTTCTGCAAGAACATGGGTTGCGCGCTCAGGTGATTGATAGCTGGCATGAGTTTCTCGATGGAACCATGCCGCTGGCGCTGGCGGTGTCTCCGCTGTATAGCGGCTTTGCGCTCGAGCAGCCTTCGCTTGCGGTGATTACCGAGTCGGAGTTGTACCAGCACATTGCGCGCAGCCACACTCGGCGCCAGCGCGCGCGCGCGCAATCCGACGCCATGCTGCGCGACTTGGCCGAGGTCAAGGTTGGCGACCCGGTGGTGCACGAACAACACGGTATCGGACGCTATATGGGCCTGGTATCGATGGATCTGGGCGAAGGCATCAGTGAACTGATGCAACTGGAATACGCCGAAAACGCCAAACTGTATGTTCCGGTGTCGCAACTGCACTTAATTTCGCGCTATGCCGGTGGCGCCGCCGAGCAAGCGCCGTTACACCGTCTGGGCGCGCCACAGTGGGAAAGGGCCAAGAAACGCGCGGCGGAAAAAGCGCGCGACACCGCGGCCGAGCTATTGAATTTATACGCCCAGCGCGCCGCGCGCGAAGGCCACCGGTTTGAGCTGTCGCATCAAGATTATGAATCCTTTGTCTCCGGATTCGGCTTTGAGGAAACCGTCGATCAGGCGAGTGCGATTGAGAGCGTGATTCAGGATATGTGCTCGGGAAAACCGATGGACCGCCTGGTGTGCGGCGATGTCGGCTTTGGCAAGACCGAAGTCGCGTTGCGCGCCGCCTTCGTGGCGGTCATGGGGGGCAAACAAGTGGCGGTACTGGTCCCCACCACCCTGTTGGTTGAACAACACTTTCAAAATTTCAGCGATCGCTTCGCCGACTGGCCGATCAAGATCGCCGAACTGTCGCGCTTTCGCTCGGCCAAGGAGAGCAAGGCGGCGCTCGAAGGCCTGGCGAATGGCAGCGTCGATATTGTAATCGGCACCCATAAGCTGGTGCAGCCCGACATCCATTTCAAAAATCTCGGGCTGGCGATCATTGATGAAGAGCACCGTTTCGGTGTGCGCCAGAAAGAACAACTCAAGCGCCTGCGCGCTAACGTGGATGTTCTCACACTGACCGCGACCCCGATCCCGCGCACCTTGTCGATGGCGCTGGAAGGATTGCGCGACTTCTCGGTCATTGCCACCGCGCCGTCGCGCCGCCTGGCGGTTAAAACCTTTGTGGCGCCGTTTGCGCTGGGCGTAATTCGCGAGGCCATGCTGCGTGAACTAAAACGTGGCGGTCAGGTGTTCTTCTTGCACAACGAAGTCGACACCATTGAAAACATGCGCGAAAAGCTGGCTGAGCTGATACCAGAGGCGCGCATTGGCGTGGCGCACGGTCAACTGCGCGAGCGTCAGCTGGAACAGGTGATGCGCGACTTTTTGCAACAGCGCTTCAATGTACTGTTGTGCTCGACCATCATTGAAACCGGCATCGACATTCCTAACGCCAATACCATTCTGATCAACCGCGCCGATAAATTCGGCCTGGCGCAGTTGCACCAGTTGCGCGGTCGGGTCGGGCGCTCGCATCACCAGGCCTATGCCTATTTGCTCACGCCGGAAGGCATGACCAAGGATGCGATCAAGCGTCTGGAAGCCATTCAAATGTCCGAAGAATTGGGCGCGGGCTTTTATCTGGCAATGCACGACTTGGAAATTCGCGGCGCCGGCGAAGTCTTGGGCGATGGCCAATCGGGGGAAATGCAAGAAGTCGGCTTCTCGCTATTTACCGAAATGCTGAAGCAGGCGGTACACGAGTTGAAGCAAGGGCGTCAACCCGACATCGACGCGCCGCTGGGCGTGACCACCGAGATCAACCTGCATGCCCCGGCACTACTGCCCAACGACTATTGCCCGGATGTGCACGAACGGTTGGTACTGTATAAGCGCCTGGCAACCTGCGAGAGCGAACCCGAAGTCACCGAGATTCACGAAGAACTGACAGATCGCTTTGGTTTGGCGCCACAGCCGGTGAAAACCCTGATCGATAGCCACCGCCTGCGCCTGGCGGCCAAGACCTTGGGGATTCAAAAACTCGATGCCAGTGATCGCTTGATTCAACTGACGTTCGTGCCCAACCCACCGATTGATCCGATGAAAATCATCAAATTGATTCAAAGTAAGCGCAACTATCACTTGGCGGGCCAGGACAAGCTGCGCGTGGAGATTGAGATCGACGAGATTGGCTTGCGCGTGGTGCGCGTCAAAGATCTATTGAAGGAACTGAGTTAAAACCCACCATGGTGGTTAACGTGAAACAGCACGTCAATGAAGGGGACGAATAGCCGACCTCGAGCCATCATCCTCGCCGCCCCTGTCGTCAGCCACGGCGGTACTGCCCCACCAATACTCCACAAAACACCACAACACAGGCCAAGCCCTGATTCAGATTCAGGGTTTCACCCAGCGCGACCCAGGCAATCAGCACGGTCAACACCGGAATCAAATTATTGAATGACGCGGCCACAGCCACCGGCACGCGGCTGATGGCCCAAATGTGCATGCCGTAGGCGCCAAGCGTGACCGCCGCGCCGAGATATACCACCCACAAACTGGGCCATAAGGGGAAAGACGCTGGCCAGTGCACCCCCGGCAACATCAATCCCGCGCCAAACCATAGACAGCCCAGCACCGCCGGTGCGCCGGTCATGAACAGCGGGGAGTAGCGTGGCGACAAACGCTTAACGATCAACACAAAGGCGGCGGAGCACGCCATCGCAAACAATTCCAGCAGATTGCCCAGCCACGGGGCGGGCGCGTGGATATCCGGTCTCCCCGACAGGGTCAGCCAGAGAATACCGACAGCGGACAGAGCCAAGCCAGCCCAGGTCTTGGCGCGGATTTTCTCGTTCAGAAACACGTGCGCGCCCAACGCCGCCAGAAACGGCAGGGTCGGCGTCACCATTGCCGCTTGTGAGGCACTGGTATACAACAGCGCGTTGGCCTCGAACAAAAAATACAGACAGGGTTCGATCAGCCCCATCGCCAATAACCATTTCCAATCCCCACGGCGATAATCCCAGCGAATGCCGCCGCGCATCACCACCATCACGCCCAGACACAGGGTCGCGATCGCCATACGCGCGAATAACACCACCATCGGATTGAAGACCGCAAACACCAGTTTCAGGACAATAAACGAGCTCGACCAGAGCAACATCGCGGACATAATTGCAAGATAGGGCACAAGCACCTCAGCCCATGCATGGGCACGGGTCGGTTATTTAAAAAGCATATTGTCTCGCACAAACCATTGTTTTGTCTAATGGAGGGCCGCTTATATACAGCTAATCTCGTTGCTGAAATTGGAATATCAGCATACCCAGCAGCATCGCGGCCACGAAAATCGCCGCCTTGGGAATACCCGCGCCCAAGGCCACCAAAGCGGGTCCCGGGCAAAAACCGGCAGTACCCCAGCCCAAGCCGAACAACAGGCTACCCAACAATAAACGCCGGTCGAGCGTGCGTTTTTGTGGAATCTGCAACGTGGCGCCATTCAAGGCGCGCGCACCGGATTTAGCGCGCGCAAAGGCCAACAGCGCCACGGTGACCGCGCCCCCCATCACCAGGACCAACGAGGGGTCCCATCGGCCAGCCAGATCGAGAAAACCCAGAACTTTGGCCGGGTTCGCCATCCCCGCCAGAATCAAACCGCAGCCAAACACCAGCCCGGACAGTAACGCGGCAATCAGTGTCATTCAGATCCCCAGCAAATGGTGCAGCACAAACACCGCGGCAAATCCCGCGCTCATAAACGTCAGTGTTGCCGCGATGGATCGCGGAGAAAAGCGCGCTAAGCCGCAGACGCCATGTCCGCTGGTACATCCAGAACCCAGACGCGACCCATAGCCCACAAGCAAACCCGCCACGATCAAGCGCCAAGGCCCAGCCACAATTTGCGGTTGTGGCAGCGCATGGAACAACGGATACAGCCAGGGGGAGAGCAGCATGCCAACGACAAAAGCCACGCGCCAGGCTTTGTCTCCGGCGCGAGGCGCCAATAGGCCGCCGACAATGCCGGAGATACCGGCAATACGCCCGATCAGCCATAGCAGCATGGCCACCGCCAGCCCAATCAGCATGCCGCCGCACCAGGCGGTCAGCGGGGTGAAATGTGCATAATCAATCGCCATTGATAAATCCCAGTACAAATTATGTTCAAAAAAAACCGGCCCACAGGAGGCCGGTCTTTTCGCGGGTCAGATCAGACGTTTAAACGTTCAGTTCGCGCGCCAGGTACAACCAGGTTTCCACCACAGTGTCCGGGTTGAGCGAAATGGTTTCGATCCCTTCTTCCACCAGCCACTTGGCGAAGTCAGGATGATCCGAAGGGCCTTGACCGCAGATGCCGATATATTTGTTCAACTTGCGGCAAGCTTGAATCGACATATGCAACATCGCCTTGACGGCTTCGTTACGCTCGTCGAAGGTCGTGGCGATTGGGCCGCCGGAATCGCGGTCCACACCCAGCGTCAGTTGAGTCATATCGTTGGAGCCGATCGAGAAGCCATCGAAATGCTCCAGGAACTTCTCCGCCAGTACCGCGTTGGTTGGCAGTTCGCACATCATGATCAGACGCAGGCCATTCTCACCACGCTTCAAACCATTTTCCGCCAGAATCTCCACCACTTTCGCGGCTTCTTCCAGGGTACGCACAAACGGGATCATCACTTCGACGTTGGTCAGGCCCATCACGTCGCGCACTTTTTTCATCGCGCGACATTCCAGAACGAAACAGTCGCGGAAGCTTTCCGCCACATAACGCGCGGCGCCACGGAAACCGATCATCGGGTTTTCTTCGTGCGGTTCGTAAGCTTGGCCACCAATCAGGTTGGCGTATTCGTTGGACTTGAAGTCCGACATACGCACAATCACCTTTTTCGGATAGAAGGCCGCGGCCAACGTCGCAATCCCTTCCGCCAGCTTATCGACGTAGAAGTCCACCGGGCTGGCATAGCCCGCGATGCGCTCGTTAATCACCGCCTTCAACTCATCGGACTGCTTATCGAACTCCAGCAATGCCTTGGGATGAATCCCGATCTGACGGTTGATGACGAACTCCAGACGCGCGAGCCCCACGCCTTCGCTCGGCAGCTGCGCGAAGTCGAATGCCAGTTCGGGGTTGCCAACGTTCATCATGATCTTGACCGGGCTCTTGGGCATCTTGTCCAGCGCCAGATCGATGATTTCCACTTCGAGCAAGCCATCGTAAATATTGCCGGTGTCGCCTTCGGAGCAGGATACGGTGACTTCCATGCCCTCTTCCAGCACGCGGGTCGCGTCGCCGCAGCCCACGACCGCCGGGATGCCGAGTTCACGCGCGATAATCGCCGCGTGGCAGGTCCGTCCACCACGGTTGGTCACAATCGCGGCGGCGCGCTTCATCACCGGTTCCCAATCAGGGTCGGTCATGTCGGTCACCAACACATCGCCGGGCTTAACACGATCCATTTCCGACGAGTGCTTGATCAGACGCACCACGCCCTGGCCTACTTTCTGGCCAATCGCGCGACCTTCGGCCAGCACGCGCGACTTGTTCTTCAAGCGGTAGCGGCGCAGGGTTTCGACCCGATTTTCTTGCGACTTAACCGTTTCCGGCCGGGCCTGCAAGATGTACAGCTTGCCGTCAATGCCATCACGACCCCACTCGATGTCCATCGGGCGCTGGTAATGTTCTTCGATAATCAAGGCGTATTGCGCCAGTTCAGCCACTTCGGCATCGGTGATCGCGAAGTTCAAACGATCGGCATCGGACACATCGACAGTACGAACCGAACGGCCGGCTTGCGATGCGTCGGTGAATTCCATTTTGATCAGCTTGGAACCACGCGTCTTGCGCAACACCGCCGGACGACCCGCGCGCAACGTTGGTTTGTGCACGTAGAATTCGTCGGGGTTCACCGCGCCTTGCACCACGGTCTCGCCCAGGCCATAGGACGCGGTGATGAACACCACATCGCTGAAACCAGACTCGGTGTCGATGGTAAACATCACCCCCGCCGCGCCACAGTCGGAGCGCACCATGCGTTGCACACCAGCGGATAATGCCACGACATCGTGGGCAAAGCCCTTATGCACACGATAGGAAATCGCGCGGTCGTTATACAAGGAAGCAAACACATGCTTCATGGCTTCCTTGACGTTATCCAGGCCGCGAATATTCAAGAAGGTTTCTTGCTGGCCGGCGAACGAGGCGTCCGGCAAATCTTCCGCGGTGGCAGAGGAACGCACGGCTACCGAGATATCGGCATTGCCGGCATCTTGAACCATTTTATCCCATGCGGTTTTCAGATCCGCATCCAGCTTGGCTGGGAATGGAGTATCCATGATCCACTGGCGGATATCCTTACCCACTCGCGCCAGTTCGTTTACATCCTCGATGTCCAGCTTGGCCAATGCTTGGCTAATACGGTCAGCCAATCCATTGTGTTGTAGAAAATCACGATAGGCATCGGCGGTCGTGGCAAAACCACCCGGCACGCGAACACCGGTGTTTGCCAACTGGCTGATCATCTCGCCCAGAGAGGCATTTTTCCCGCCGACCTGTTCAACGTCGGTCATTCGTAGCTGCTCGAACCAGATGACGTAGTTCTCTGACATCACTTAACTTCCTGTATTGGATTGGGACGCTAGAAGCCAGCATTCTAGCCGATTCACCATAGGTTTGCGTAGCCTATTCTGCGTCGCACAATCATGTTTTATGTCAGGGGTGCGCCACAAAAGCACAATGCCTTTAGCATAAACAATGGTAAATTCAAGACAAATGCCAGATTAATGTAGCTGTAACACTACATTCTCCATAGCTTCTGCCTCAGTGGCGCAATATTCCGCCAGCGATTCGAGCCCTTGTTGCGCAAACGCCACCGTAAATAACTTGTTCAGAGGGTCCTTAGGTATAATCTTCATTAAGGCTTACCCACGCATATAGGTGCATTCATGCCACACCGCCGCTCCGCTTTCTTCATTTCCGACCGTACCGGCATCACCGCCGAATCGTTGGGACAGACACTGTTGACGCAATTTGATACTTTTGAGTTCAAACGCGAAACGGTGCCGTTCATTGATACCGTTGAGAAAGCGCGCGCGCTGGCGGTACGCATTCGCGAACGCGCCCTGTCCGACCATTTCAAACCATTGGTGTTTACCAGTATTGTCGATCCCGAGATTCGCCGCGCGCTGAATGTCGACAAAGCCATGGTGATCGATTTCTTTGAGACCTTTATCAGCGAACTGGAAGAGGAGCTCGGAGAACACGCGTCGCTCACCGTGGGCAAAGCTCACGGCATGGTTAGTGAAGAAAAATATGACTACCGCATTGAGGCGGTCAATTTCTCGTTAAATCACGATGATGGCGTCAAACTCAAGGATCTGACTGAGGCCGATGTGATTCTGGTGGGGGTTTCGCGCTCGGGAAAGACCCCGACCTGTTTGTATCTGGCGCTACAGTATGGGATTAAAGCCGCCAACTACCCGCTGACGCCAGAAGACCTGGATTCGCCAACGCTGCCCAAGATTCTGCTGCCCTATCGCAACAAGCTGTTCGGTCTGACCATCGACCCGGCGCGTCTGCACTTTATTCGCTCGGAACGACGCCCGGATTCAAAATATGCCAGCACGGAAAATTGCCGTTTCGAGGTCAATGAAGCCGAGTCGATGTTCCGCCACCACGGTGTGCCGTTTATCAGCACCACGCACAAGTCGATCGAGGAAATCGCCACCACTATCTTGCACAAGGCCACTCTGGAACGGCATTTTTGAGCATCTTGACGCCGCCCCGCCTTCGTGGTCTGATAAACAGATGAAGAATTTACTGATCTCCCTGACCATTTGGTGGTGGCGCCCGAACTAAGCGGCGCCGGGAAGACGTATCTCAATACCCGGAGGCTGCCGGCAAGGCGGATCCGGGTTTATTCTGCTCACCTTGCCAGCAGCGCTCCACTCAGACTGCTAAAACCATGGAGACTGCTTGATGAATCCTCAGAAGGTATCCGCCGCCGACATTATCCTGACTGGCGACCGCACTACCGGCCCCTTGCATCTTGGCCACTATATTGGCTCCTTGAAAAATCGCGTGGTCCTGCAGGACGTATGCCAACAGTTTTTGCTGTTAGCCGATGCCCAGGCGCTGACCGACAATATGGGCAATTACGTCAAGGTGCGCGATAACGTGCTGCAGGTAGCGCTGGATTATCTGGCGGTCGGTATCGACCCGACCAAGAGCACGATCTTCATCCAAAGTCTGGTTCCCGAGCTGTCCGAGCTGTCATCCTACTATCTCAATCTGGTGACCGTCGCTCGTCTGGAACGCAACCCGACGATCAAGGATGAGATCAAGCTGCGTGGTTTCGAACGCGATATCCCCGCGGGTTTCCTCACCTATCCGGCGGCACAGGCGGCTGACATCACCGCCTTCAAGGCCACCGTGGTTCCGGTTGGCGCCGATCAGGTGCCGATGATCGAACAAACCAATGAAATCGTACGACGCTTCAACAACAGCGTCGAACGTGAAGTCCTCGTGGAAGCGCGCGCGCTGGTGCCCGAGCATGGCGCGCGCCTGCCGGGGATCGACGGCAAGGCCAAGATGTCGAAATCGCTGGGCAACTCACTGACCCTGTCAGCCTCGGCGGATGAAATCCGTCAAGCGGTCAAAATGATGTTTACCGACCCAAATCACTTGCGTGTGGAAGATCCGGGCCAAGTCGAAGGCAATGTGGTGTTCACTTACCTGGACGCGTTCGACAGCGATCAGGAAGCGGTCGAGGACTTGAAGCAGCGCTATCGCCACGGCGGGCTGGGCGACATGGTGATCAAGCGTCGCCTTGAAGCCTGCCTGCAAGAACTACTGGAACCGATCCGCGCGCGCCGCGAGGCCTTTGCGCAAGATCCGGCTCAGGTGATGGCGTTATTGAAGCAAGGTACCGCGCGCGCGCGCGAAACCGCGGCCAAAACCCTGGCCGAAGTCAAAGACGCAATGGGACTCAGTTACTTTTAAGTCATGATGCGCGCGGGGTTTACCCCGCGCGATAAACCGCGTGTTCCAGCTCGCCCTCGCTGTGCGCCACCACCACCGCCGCCAGGGTATCGCCCGAAATATTGGTCGGGGTATTGATCATGTCAATCACGCGGTCAACCGCGGCCACTCCGGCGATAATTTCCAGCGGCAAGCCCACGCTCGCCAGCACCAGACTCATCACCACCAGACCGGTGCCCGGCACGCCCGCGGCGCCAATCGCCCCCAACGTCGTGGTGGCGACCACGACCCCCTTTTGCAGCAAGGACAGCTCGATGCCATAGGCATTGGCGGCAAAGATCGCCACCGCGCCGAGATAGGCCGCCATGCCGTTCATATTGATGGTCGAACCCAACGGCAGCACAAATGAAGCAATCCCCTGGCGTACGCCGAGACGGTTCTGAGCGGTAGACAGTGTCAGAGGCAAGGAGGCATTGGAGCTGCATGTGGAAAACGCAAACAACTGCAGCGGCAGCATCTTGGCCATAAACGGCCACGGATTAAGCCCAGCCAGCAACAGAATCGCGCCATACACCAAGGTCAACATCAACAGGCAAGAAAGATAAAGCGTGCCAACCAGCGCCGCCAGCTCGGACAGCAAGCCAAAACCGTTGCTGGCCGTGACTGCGGCCATCAAGGCAAACACGCCGAGCGGCGCGAACTTCAAAACAATCTCCACCAGCTTGGCCACAACGTGGTTAAGCGCATTGAAAAACTGAGCCACCGGCCGGCCCGCCACACCACTGAGATTGATCGCCAGCGCAAAGAACATGGCGAAAATCATCACCGGCAGGATCTGCCCTTCAGCCATCGCCTTGATCGGATTCATCGGCAGCAGGCTGGACAGATTCAGAGGCGCAGCGACGGGTAGCGCGCCAATGCTATAGCGCAAATCGCCACCAATACCAAACCAGGCGGCCAAGGCCATGGCCAGACTGGCGGCCAGCACCATGGTCAGCAAATAAATGGCCAGGGTTTTACCGGCAACACGGCGCATCTGGGTCATATCGCGCATCGACGTCACGCCGCAGACCAGCGAAACAAAGATCAGAGGGATCACCACCATGCGCACCAGAGCGATGAATACATCGCCAACATGCTTGAGCCACTGGACCTGTTCGCCCAATAGCGCGCCGGTTAGCGCGCCCAGCAACATGGACAGTAGGATAACCAGCCATTGTGGAATGGAATTGAAGGAAAGTCTGCGCATGACTTCTCTTGATCAGTTGTAAAGGAGATTACTTTAACCAGAAGAATTTTAACGGTCAACGCATTGATATATATAGTATTTTTACATATAAAAGCTAAAAACCATAATCATTCAAGAACGATACGCATACCGTCATAGCCAACCTCGACTTGCGGCGGACACTGCGCCTGCAAGGCATGAAATTCCAGCTCGTGCGTCATGTGAATCAGCACCGTGCGCTCGGCGCCAATGCGTCGCGCCCAGTCAAAAGACTGCGCCACGGACAGGTGCGATGGGTAAGGCGCCGTGCGCAGACAATCCAGAAACACCAGACGCACACCGCGCAACAACGCCAAGCTGGCATCGGGAATTTGCGACAGATCGGTCAACCAGGCCATATCACCGATCCGCCAGCCCAGGCAAGGCCAGCCGCCATGCAATAGCGGCACCGGGGTCAGGGTGACACCACCGTGTTCAAACGGCGCGGACACCGCGTGCGCCACCAGCACCGGCTTGTCCCATTGCGGCGACGGCGGCGCCAGCGCGTAGCCGAAACGCGCGCGGATATTGTCCAGAGTGAAGGTGTTGCAGTACAGCGGTAATGCGCCCTGCCGTTGGTAACAAAACGCGCGTAGATCATCGATGCCGTTGAGGTGATCGGCGTGTGGATGGGTATACAGCACGGCATCGATCCATTCGAGACGATTAGCCAACGCCTGAGTGCGCAAATCCGGGCCGGTATCAATCAGAAAGGTTTGACCGCCGACGCGTACGCAGGCGCTGGCGCGCAGACGCCGATTACGCGCATCGTTCGACACGCAGGTTGGACAATGGCAGCCGATGGCCGGTGTGCCGGAGCTGGATCCACAGCCCAATACCGTCACTTCGAGCGGCATCACAACCCACCATCCGGCGCGTCACGCCGCGCTTTGGAAAACAAGCGGAAAAAGTTATCGGTCGTGGCCCGCGCCAGATCCTCCAGGGGCATGCCGCGCAATTGGGCCACCTGTTCGGCCACATAGCGCACATAGCCCGGCTGATTTTGCTTGCCGCGATACGGCACGGGCGCCAAGTAGGGCGAATCGGTTTCGACCAGCAAGCGATCAAGCGGTACCCGACTGGCCACATCCTTGACCTGAGTCGCGTTTTTAAAGGTCACAATCCCCGAAATCGAAATATAGAACCCCAGATCCAGCGCCGCCTCGGCGCTGGCCCAGTCCTCGGTAAAGCAATGCATCACCCCGCCGCACGCCTCGGCGCCTTCCTCACGCAGCAAACGCAGGGTATCGGCGACCGACTCCCGGGTATGCACCACCAGCGGCAGGCCCGCCTGGCGCGCCGCGCGGATATGGTGACGAAAGCGTTGATGCTGCCAAGTTAAATCGCCCTGACACCAATGGTAGTCCAGGCCAGTTTCACCGATGCCCACCACCTTTGGGTGCCGCGCCCACTCGACCAACTGCTCAATGCTGGCTTCTTCGGCGTCTGGATTGTCCGGATGCACGCCGACCGTGGCGAATAAATGGGCATGCGATTCGGCCAGCTGTAGCACTTGCGGATACTCAGGCAGGTTGACCCCGATAACCAGCGCATGCGTGACGAGTTGAGCGCGCATTTCCGCCAGGACTTCGGGCAGATGCGCGACCAGGTCGGGAAAATTCAGATGGCAATGTGAATCGACGAGCATGATGGTTTCCGTGCGCAATCAGGCAAAAATTTTAAGATAGTCCATTAATAACGCTTCAAGCTGCAAACGCACATTCAGGGTGTGCTGACCGTAGGGCGCCAGCTTGAACAGCTGCTCCTGACAATGCATCAGTTGCAGCAGATTGGCGCGCCGCGCCAGGGTTTCCAATGCCGCGTGATGGTCGGGAAAATAACGCAACTCTCCGCACAGACGCAAAGCCGCCAAGTCGTGCAACCATTGCTGCAGCCACTCCAGAGGCACCGCCAGCGCCAGTTTATGCTTATCCACGCGCTCGGACTGCAGCAGCGCGCCCGCTAGCGAGGGAGCCGCCAAGCTGGCCACAAAGGCGTCGCGCACTTCGGCCAGCGCCGGATCATGATCGAACAGTGGCGCGCCACCATGGTGCGCCAGTTCGGTTTCCGGCGCGGCAATGCCTTGCTGGCGCAACCAAGCCAATGCGACATCGTGCTTGGGCGCGGCCAGCGCATATTGGCGGCAACGGCTACGTATCGTCGGCAGCAGACGCTGAGGCGCATGCGCCACCAGTAAAAACAGCACGTCGGCTGGCGGCTCTTCCAGAATTTTCAACAAGGCGTTGGCCGCGGCCGGATTCAGGGTTTCGGCCGGTTCAACCAACACCACGCGTTGTCCATTGCGGTGCGAGGTCAAATGGGCAAACTCGATCACCGAGCGTACCGCCTCGATTTTGATCACTTGCAGTTTGCGGCTGGTCTTTTCGTCGTCTTCCTCGGTGATCGGAGTCAAACGGCGGAAATCCGGATGGCTGCCCAACGCAAACCAGCGGCAAGCCTCGCAGGTGCCACACGGCGCATAGTCAGCGCCGGGAGTATCGCACAGCAGCGACTGCGCCAAATGCTCGGCAAAAGCCGATTTTCCAATGCCGGACAGACCGGTAAATAACCAGCCGTTTGGCAAGCGCGCGCGCTCGGCATTCAGCCGTCGCCAGTCATCCAGCTGCCAGGGATACAACATTAATCAGCCTCCATGAGGGCAGTCAGACGCCGGGCGATATCCTGCTGAATCACCGCTAGTTCGCGACTGGAGTCCAGAACGCAAAATCGTGGGGTTAGGGCCGCGCGCTCCAGATAAGCCTGGCGCACCCGTTGGTGGAACGCGGCGTGCTCCAGCTCGAAACGATCCAGCTCGCGGTTCGCGGCCATGCGTTGTTGCGCCACCGCCGGATCAACATCAAACAGAAACGTCAGATCAGGCTCCAAGCCTTGCTGCACCCAGTCGGCCAACACTTGAATTCGTTCGGCCGGAACGCCACGCCCGGCGCCCTGGTAGGCAAAGGAGGCATCGCTGAAACGGTCGGAAACCACCCAGTGTCCGCGCTCTAGCGCGGGCGCAATCACTTGCAGAATATGCTCTTGGCGGCTGGCAAACATCAGCAGGGTTTCGCTTTCCAGCGAGACTTGGGTTGCCGGCGCCAACAGGAGCGCGCGCAACGCTTCGCCCAATGCGGTGCCTCCCGGCTCGCGGGTAAACACCGCCTCAATCTTGCGCGCGCCGAGCCACGCGCGAATGAACTCCAGATGCGAACTTTTTCCGGCGCCGTCGATTCCTTCTAAAGTGATAAACCGTGCGCGCATGCTCAGCCGCCCTTCTTCAAGATAAATTTACGTACCGCGCCATTATGTTGCTGCAGGGTCTGAGAAAAATAACTGCCGCCATCTCCGCGCGCCACAAAATACAGCACATCACTGGCCGCCGGATGTGCCGCCGCCCGCAGTGCCGCGTCGCCGGCCAACGAGATCGGTGTCGGCGTCAGGCCCGCGCGCGTGTAGGTATTGTAGGGCGTATCACGTTTGAGGTCGGCCTTGCCGATGCGGCCTTGATACAAACTGCCCATGCCATAAATGACGGAGGGGTCGGTCTGCAGGCGCATGCCCTTCTTCAAGCGATTCACAAACACCGCGGCCACCAGATCGCGATCCTCGGCGCGCGCGGTTTCTTTTTCAACCAGGCTGGCCAAGGTCAGCAACTGATACGGCGTGCTCACCGGCAGACCGGCGCTGCGCGTGGCCCACACTTCGGTCAGGTGATGCTGCATGGTTTGATAGGCGCGCCGATACAGGTTCAGATCACTGTCGCCCGGGGTAAAGTAATAGGTGCTAGGGAAAAACAGACCCTCGGCCTGCGGCTCGCCCGCGCCGATCTGCGTCAGAATCTGCGCGTCGCTCCAGCCTACGGTCGAATGAGTCAGGTCCGCGCTAGACTGCACCAGCGCGCGGAACTGCTGAAAAGTCCACCCTTCGATCACCGTCACACTGGCCTCGTCGGGGCGTCCGGCGGCAAAGCGCTGCAGAATTTCCCACATCGACACCGAGCCTTGAAAACGGTACAGCCCGGCCTTGATATGCCGATCGGTGCCTTCCAGGCGCGCCAACGTGACCATCACCAGTCGGCTTTTGATCAGCCCTTCCTGTTTCAGACTGTGCACCACCTGCGACAGGCTACGATTCGGCCCGACAGTAATATTATAAGTCGATGTCGGCAATTCAACCGGCACCAGTACCACCCAAGCGAGCCACGCCAACGACGAAAGCAACGCAACAAAAAACAAGCGAAAAAACCAGCGATTCATGGTCCACGTCCAGAGGTCAATACGCCCGAAAGGCCAACAGCGCAACGGGTCTAGTCAGGTCATGATACCAGACTGGACGCGCGGCTTCGCATTGCATCCCTGCAAGTGACGCGGAACCAATGATCTATTATTTATGTCACTCAGGAGTTCTCCATTGAATCATAAGGCAATGCCATGAATTCCTGCTACAAGCTGGCCTGCGCCTTAGTGGCGTGGTCGGCGCTGTCGCTAACCGCTCAGGCGGCAAGCTTCGATGCCCTGACCGCCCTGCCGAATGAAGCCTATCTATCCGCTCCCGACTATCCCGACCGTTACCTCTATCGCCTGCCCGGCATCGACCTGAGTGCCTACCATGGCGTACTGATTGAGCCGCTGGTGCTACTGGGTCAGCAACAGGGTGACTGGACACTGCAAATCGCGGCGCAACACAGCGCGCCACAGCGCCAATACCGCGCCCACCTGGAACAGCAACTGCAACAACGAGGCATCGCGATCGCCAGCGCCCCCGGCCCCGGGGTATTGCGCCTGCGCGTGGCGCTGGCCTGCGACGAGCCACTGCTCGGCTGTGAGCCACAGAGTGACGCGCGCTTCAACCTGGAAACCCTGGCCAGCGGCGTCGACCATTATCTGGCCTGGGTTTCGACCATCGCCCAGGTTGAAGACTCGCAGAGCGGCCAGCCGCTGGTCGGCAGCGTCGATCTAAAAAACTCGCCGGCCCAGCACCGCCCGCTGGATCAAGAGCATTTGAGCGTGATGCTGGAAGGCTGGGCCAGCGCCGCCGCCACGCGCCTGGCGCAGGCGATCGGCTAGCCGTCCGTTGCTCTGTTTTATGCTTTTGGCTTCCACTTTGGACTCAGCCGGGTGGCGTTAACCACGGCATCCAAAGCCAATCTTTCAGACACCGGCATCGGGGACTCCACTTCCGCACTGATGTTCTCGGTTTTCCCGCTCGGTGACGTCACAAAAACCTGCGGCGGCGCAGCGCTGTTCACCAGATCAACCGTAGTGGCGCCCACCTTGCGTGCTGCGTTTACCAAAGCCTGCTTCAGATCCTTTTCTTGCGATGTCAAAACTGGATCAAGCACCGTCGAAAGCGCCTTGGTCAGGTCCCGCGCCGCCTCATGCAATCTAGTGCCCGAGGCCGCCGAACCGCCCTCCCCTACACTCGTGGGTGCAAATAACCCAGGCGATCGAATTAGAGCCGACTGCGGCGCAGTTTGGTTGTACCCCGGCTTCATCAACTCTGCGGCTACAGCTGCTGCGAACTTCGGCCTGCGCACTATATTCTTATCAGTGGGATCAACCGCCTCATAGCGCCCACTCACACCCTGCCGCCCCATTCCCAGGGCGATGTACGTCCGCTCTAGCTCGGTAAGCTCCGTCGCGAGCGGGCGTCGGGCATTGCGCACTTGCGCCTCGTAGTTTTCACGCGAAGGGGGATCCTGTCGCTCCGAGGCCGAGATTTCGTCATTCAAGTACGTCACCGTGTATTGGCCATTTTCATAGCGGCCCAGTTTCTTTTCAGCAAACTTTCGATACAACTCATCTAGCCGACCCGGTCCGGAGGAGTCTGGAGCACCACTGATCACCGGCGGCGGCGGCACGACGGGCGCAGCGTGGCCATTAGCGCCGGACGAAGCAATGACGGGTGCGCCAGCTCCCCCTATTGAAGCGCCAACCCCAGGAACCACAACCGGGCTCGGAGAAGAGGGGGTATTGAGCCCCATGACCAACAGCTCAGTCTTGTATCTCGGCGGAGTCCTAGCTGGCACGTCAGTGCCGCCAGCGGCTGGGGGGGCCACATTGATGGAAGTAAATCGGTGCGGACTCCCCCCCGCGGGAGCTTGAAGCGGATGATTGTGCACTGTCACATAGGTGGTGCCCGGCAGCGCCCCTCCCGCTTGAAATGCGGGGTTAACGACCGGAGGGCGGGCGGGCACCGGCGGCGCAACCGGGCTACCGGAGTTTGAGCCGGTGATCGACGAGGGATCGACCAACGAATTCGCCGTATCCGACGCATCGGTCTGTATCGCAATGGGCGTGACGGAACTTGGCGCGCCGCCATTAGCGCTCGGCGCAGTTGTCGAAGAGACGACTGAAGGAAGAGCGGATGACGGACCTGCCCCGTCAGCGTCGGTTTGTGTCCCGGCAGACACCTTAACCGGCGAGCCGCCATTCGGCGCGGGCACTAGCCCGGGAGTTCCATACGCGTTGCCATAATAATGGTACACATTATTTGTTGTGTTATACGAATCTTTAATGGTAGTGGCATTGCCACCCGGCGACGCCGCGCCCGCGCCATTTGAACCATTCTGCCCATTCGTCCCATTTGCGGGAGCCGTACCAGGAACCGCTGGACCGGGCTGCGTGGGACCTGTCGGTGTAGTCACAGGCGGCGCGGAGTCGGTGGCGCCAGGGGGCGTGGGATCCGTAACCGCCTTGCTATCGCGCGGCATCGGCCACGCAATCGTACCCTGACCCGCTTTTTCGGTGATCTGGTTAATATCCTCCATCAACTCCCGAATCTGGTTCAGAGTATCGGTAGTCGGAGATTTAGCCGTCCCCTCCAAGAAATTATGTATTTTAATGAGCGGCCCCTGATAGGCCCATTCCGAATGCAAAGACATGCCGATCAAGCCGCAGAGCACTTCCTTCCATTGATCTGTTGCTTCCGTTGAGCCCAGCCTATCGTCACCCGCTGCCTGGGCCAGCGAGACCAAGGCCGACTGAGTTCGATCAAAACTATTTTGGGCAATCGTTCCATTGAAGGCAGCATTGGCCATTTTCTGGGGATGAACCTCTACCGCTTTTTGCGTACCTAAATTTTTCTTAAACGTTGCATGGGTCAAATACCCGTCTTTATCCTCTTGAAACAGTTGATTCACACTGTTGCTCTCGATGCCAAAGATTTTCGTCAACCACGCTTTGGCCCGCTGCCAAGTGCTTGCACCAACCGCCAGGGGTGTGCCGCCAACGGCTGTCGCGCTGCGCGCTGGTACTTTAAAGCCCGCTCGCTCCAAGTGAGCGCTCACGCCAATCAATTCGGCACTAACCCGGACTACGCCCTTGATCGGTTGGGGCTGCGGCGACACGGTCGGTGTTGCGGGGGAAGGGCCAACCGATGTCATGCTCGCCCCGATAGGCGACGCGGGCCTTGACGCGCTCGACGGCAAAGACAGTGGAGAGGTGATAGGTCTAGAATTAATGGAGGGCATAGTCATGGCAACAACCTTGTAAGTAATCAGGCAATGTTGTCATCCTAGTCACAGCCGGCGCCGTCGGCTTGTAGAAAACGCTCGCGACTCAGGGCTGCGGGTCGGTCACCACGCCGTACTGACGCCATAAGCGCGGCAAGGTTTCCACCGACAGCGGCAACGACTGTTCCGGCAAGTGTAAATGGGAAGGCAAGGTCGACAGCATGCCGTCCCAGTCGGGCAAAGCCAAATCAACCAGCGCCGTCAGGTCACGATCGTCCAGCAAGGCCAGTTCACCCTCGAGTTCCAGCAGCATTTGCCCATCAGGGGTCACAAAGGCCGCGCGCGCGCTCTGGCGCTCGCCGCTGGGCCACGACAACCAACCCTCCGGGTCACGGCGCGCCACAAACGGCGAGACCTCCAAATCGACAAACACTTTTTGCGGGCCGTTCTGTACGTAATAGCGCCCCTGACCATCGCGCGCATAGTTGCGGCAAAAAAACGCCGCCATGCCGGCATGCTCCAGGCGCTGGTCCCGCAACCACCATTGACCACGCGCATCCAGACGCAGCCAGCCATACACCGCCGCCACCGCCGGCCACTTGGCCATTGCCGCCACTACCGATGCATCCATAGCCCTCCCCCGAATCAAGCACTAGATTCCATTGTAGGCCGGATCACACCCGGCGGGGCGGCGCCCTGCCGGGCGCCACAATGAAAAATGCCAGTCAGAAGCTGACTGGCATTTTGCGTAGCGTAACGCTAGCGGGGACTACAGTGCGGAGGCATTCTCCGCCAGGTAATCGGCAACGCCGCTGATGCTGGCTTTCATCGCCTTCTTGCCTTTGTTCCAACCGGCCGGGCAGACATCGCCGTTTTCTTCGAAGAACTGCAAGGCATCAACCATGCGCAGCGCTTCATCGATATTACGACCCAACGGCATGTCATTGACCACTTGGTGACGGACCACGCCACTCTTGTCGATCAGGAAAGTGCCACGATAAGCCGGACCATCGTCGGACTCAACATCAAACGCCTTGGCAACCACATGGTTCACGTCCGCCAACAGGGTGTAACCGACCTGGCCGATGCCACCATTATTCACCGGGGTGTTACGCCAGGCGTTATGGGTGAACTCGCTATCGATCGATACGCCGATGACTTCGACATTGCGCTTTTTAAATTCTTCTAGGCGATGGTCGAATGCAATCAGCTCGGACGGGCAAACAAAAGTGAAGTCCAACGGATAAAAGAACACTACCGCGTATTTACCGGCACTGGCCTTCTGAAAGTTGAAATCTTCTACAATTTGGCCATCGCCCAAAACCGCGGCAAAACGCTTATCTGCATCATGGAAAAACGGAGCTTGCTTACCAACGAGTACTGCCATCATGGATCTCCTTTATTTAGCATCTGTTTGGCGTTCTAGCGCCAGGAGTTGGCATATTTATAGCTTACGAAGGCACTTAATGGCTAATTGTAATTAAATATCGCATCGATTGAGATTGGCAATCGATGCGATAGATAAAAAAAACGGAGGCATCTCGGCCTCCGTCTTTATAGTCTGCTTTTCCACTTTGCGCCGTAAAATCAGCTTTCGGTCTTCTGACGCAGCCTCAGGCCCAGTTCACGCAATTGCTTGTCGTCGACCTGGTTAGGCGCCTGAGTCAGCAGGCATTGCGCGCGCTGAGTCTTAGGGAAAGCAATCACATCGCGAATCGATTCGGCGCCAGCCATCAACGTCACCAAGCGATCCAGGCCAAAAGCCAGGCCACCATGCGGCGGCGCGCCAAACTTCAAGTTATCCAGCAGGAAGCCAAACTTGTTCTGCTGTTCTTGCGGCGAGATTTTCAAAGCCGCGAACACTTTTTCCTGCACTTCGGCGCGGTGGATACGGATCGAGCCGCCACCCACTTCCCAACCGTTGAGCACCATATCGTAGGCGCGCGCCACGCAATGGCCCGGATCGCTTGCGAGCAGGTCTTCGTGACCGGCCTTGGGCGCGGTAAACGGATGATGGCACGCGGTCCAGCGATCGGCTTCCTCGTCATGCTCGAACATCGGGAAATCAACCACCCACAGTGGCTTCCAGTCTTTGCTGGCAAAGCCCTTTTCATGGCCGACCTTGATGCGCAACGCGCCCAGAGCCTCGTTGACCACTTTGGCGCGGTCGGCGCCAAAGAAGATCAGATCGCCATTCTGCGCGCCGGTACGCTCGATAATCGCGCGCAACGCGTCGTTGGACAGGAATTTAACAATCGGCGACTGCAAACCGCTGTCTTCGCCGTTATTCGCGCGCGCGACATCGTTGACCTTGATATAGGCCAGACCCTTGGCGCCATAGATGGCGACAAACTGGGTGTACTCGTCGATTTCCTTGCGCGTCAGCGTTGCTCCGCCCGGAATGCGCAAAGCCGCCACGCGGCCGTTATCCATATCGGCGGCGCCGCGGAACACCTTGAACGACTCGAGCTTCATCAAGTCGGTCAGTTCGGTGAACTGCAACGGCACGCGCATGTCGGGCTTGTCCGAACCGTAGTAGAACATTGCATCGTCGTAGGTCATGCGCGGGAAAACCGGCAGTTCGACGCCGAGAACCGAGCGGAAAATTTCGCGCGTCATGCCCTCGGTAATGTCCATGATTTCGTCCTCTTCCAAGAACGAAGTCTCCAAATCGATCTGGGTGAATTCTGGCTGACGATCAGCGCGCAGATCTTCATCGCGGAAACACTTGGTAATCTGGTAATAGCGGTCAAAACCCGCCACCATCAACAGTTGTTTAAACAGTTGCGGCGACTGTGGCAGCGCAAAAAACTCGCCCGGATGCACACGTGACGGCACCAGGTAATCGCGCGCGCCTTCCGGCGTCGAGCGGGTCAGCATCGGAGTTTCGATATCGATGAAACCAAGCTGATCCAAATACTGGCGCACGGCCATCGCCACGCGATAGCGCAGGCGCAGGTTCTTTTGCATTTGCGGGCGACGCAGGTCGATCACTCGATGCGTCAGACGTACGTTTTCCGACAACGCTTCGTCATCGATCTGGAACGGCGGCGTTGCCGCGCTATTCAGAATTTCGATCTGTTTGGCCAGAATTTCAATCTCGCCCGACACCAAACTGGCATTACTGGTTCCCGCCGGACGCGCGCGCACGATCCCGGTAATCGACAGCACGAACTCATTGCGGCTGGCATCGGCGGTGGCAAATGCTTCAGGGGTATCGGGATCGATCACCACCTGCACCAGACCTTCGCGGTCGCGCAGGTCGATAAAGATCACACCGCCATGGTCGCGACGGCGATGAGCCCAGCCTTTGACCGTTACGGTCTGGCCCAGATACTTCTTGTCAATCAGTCCGCAATAATCGGTTCGCATTTTTCTAAAATAGCTCTATATAAGTCGTTATTCGGTAAGCTTAACGTGGTTTACTTTGAGGCGCTACGACCCCCATTGAAATCACATACTTGAGCGCTTCATCCACGCTCATTTCCAGCTCTCGCGTATCTTTACGCGCCACAATCACAAAATAGCCTGATGTCGGATTCGGCGTCGTCGGCACATAGACACTGATGTGTTCTTCCTCGCCCAACAGCGCGGCCACATTCGCCGCCGGTCGACCGGTCTGAAACGCCACGGTCCAACATCCCTGGTGCGGAAACTGCACCAGCAACGCGCGGCGAAACGCCTGCCCGGAATCGGACAGCAGCGTATCACTCACCTGCTTGACACTGTTGTAAATCGATTTGACCACCGGTGTGCGCGACAAAATACCATCGCCCAACACCAACAACCGTTGGCCCAAAACGTTGGCCGCCAACATGCCGGTACCCAATAGCACCAATACCGCGAACACCACCCCCAACCCGGGAATGCCAAAACCAAACAAATGCTCCGGCTGCCAGGACAGCGGCAGCAGATTCAGCGTCTGATCCAGGGTGCCGACAATCAGGTTCAGCACCCACAAGGTCACAGCCAGCGGCAGCCATAGCAACAAGCCGGTGACCAGATAGCCCTTAAGGGTCATTTTGATAGGTTTCATCTCAAGAGTGACCACACGCTCCGTCGCAACTGTGGCCTCCGGATGATGAGGGTGCAGCCGCCGGGCACTGACCTTGACCTTTAAAGTCGGTGGCGTACCAGCCCGAGCCCTTGAGCTGGAATCCGGCAGCCGACAGCAGCTTGCGATATTTGCCGCTGCCGCATTGCGGACAAGCGGCAACCGGCGCATCGCTCATTTTTTGCAAATGTTCTTTTTGGCTGCCACATTCGTCGCAGCGGTACTCATAAATTGGCATTTTCTACTCTCCGCATTGCCAGGAAGCTATCAGGCTTTGGGACGCTAAGCGAAAAAGTGGATGCGACCGGCCAGAATTCGACGATTTCACAGGCCAATAGTTGTTCTATTGGTCAAGAAAGCGGCGGATTATGGACCGAGCAGCCGCTTTTGCAGCAGCGGACTCCAAAGTCCGATAGGTTCCTAGGTTGACTCACTCGATGCACGATTACAACACTAGCGTAAAACGCCCGCGTCATCGTACAGATGCGGTCAAACCGGCCAAAATACAACGGTCGGCACCTTAGACCGGTGATTATAGCCAACTACGGCGGGCACCGCAGCTCCATCAACTCAGTTACTGAATCAAGGTTTATATTGCATTGCAACAAAGCAACGTTAACATAAAGCTACACAGTCAACACTCAAGGCGAAACCAGATGAACTCCATGCACAACATTATTGCTGGCAAGAAGGGGCTGATCGTCGGCGTGGCCAACCAGCACAGCATTGCTTATGGCTGCGCCAGCGTACTTAAAAATCTGGGAGCCGAGCTCGCCATTACCTATTTAAACGATAAAGCCGAGCCCTATGTCCGACCGCTGGCGCAAGAACTCGATGCCGCGCTGATTTTACCGCTGAATGTCGAAGAGCCCGGCCAGATGGAGGCGGTGTTTGCCGAGATCAAACGGGAGTGGGGCTCGTTGGACTTTGTGGTGCACTCGATCGCCTACTGCCCGATGGAAGATTTGCACGGGCGCGTGGTCGATTGTTCGCAAGAGGGGTTTCTGCAGGCCATGCGCGTATCGTGCTATTCGTTTCTCGAACTGGCGCGCCACGCCGAACCGCTGATGACCAATGGAGGCACCCTGCTGACCATGAGCTATTACGGCTCGGACAAAGTGGTGGAAAATTACAATATCATGGGCCCGGTCAAAGCCGCGCTCGAAAGCCTGGGACGCTATCTGGCGTCTGAACTCGGTCCCAAGGGGATTCGTGTTCACTCACTGTCTCCCGGCCCGCTCAAAACTCGCGCGGCATCCGGCATCGCGCATTTCGACGCGCTGATCTCGGATGCGATTCAACGCGCGCCGCAGAATCGCCTGGTCGATATTGAAGACGTCGGCAACCTCGCCGCCTTTTTGATTTCCGATGCGGCCAAAGCCCTGACCGGCGACACCATCTATGTTGATGGTGGTTTCAATATCATGGCCTAAGGGGGCTCACACCATGCTACGCGATGAACACGCATTCAAAGACATGCTGGAGCAAGCCCGGCGACTCGGGCCCTTGCCCATGGCGGTAGCCCACCCCTGCAGCCGCGAATCGCTGCTGGGCGCGGTGGAAACCGCGCAACACGGCATTGCGCGCCCGATATTGATCGGGCCGCGCAGCAAGATCCTGCGCCTGGCGCAAGAAATCGAAGTCAGTCTGGACGAGATTGAAATCATCGATATGCCGCACAGTCACGCCGCCGCCGAACAAGCGGTAACGCTGGTGCGCGAGGGCAATGCCGATATATTGATGAAGGGCAGCCTGCACACCGACGAATTCATGACCGAGGTCCTGGCGCGCGGTACCGGCATTCGTACCGACCGGCGCATTAGCCATGTATTTATCATGCGCGTCGAGTCCTACCCGCGTTATCTGTTTATCACTGATGCCGCGATCAACATCGAGCCAGATCTGATGACCAAGCGCGATATCTGCCAAAACGCGATCGATCTGTGCCATGCGCTCGGGATCGCCACCCCAAAAGTCGCCATCCTGTCCGCGGTCGAAACCATCACACCGGAAATTCGCTCGACGGTGGATGCGGCCGCTCTATGCAAAATGGCGGATCGCGGGCAAATTCGCGGAGGGATTCTCGACGGCCCGCTGGCGTTCGACAATGCCATTTCTCTCGAGGCCGCCGACACCAAGGGCATCGTATCCCCAGTCGCGGGCAGCCCCGACATTCTACTGGTGCCCGAGTTGGAATCCGGCAACATGCTAGCCAAGCAACTCACCTATCTGGCCGCAGCCGCGTCCGCGGGCATCGTCATGGGCGCGCGAGTGCCGATTGTTCTGACCAGTCGCTCCGATGACGCGCCGGGACGGCTGGCTTCGACCGCGATTGCCAATTTACTGGCGCACCGCCGGCGCGCAACCGGAAAACTCATATGACACCATCCCTGCTCGCGGTCAACGCCGGCTCCGCCACGTTGAAATTTCGCGTTTATTCGCTCGATGGCAAAACGCCACTGGCCAGTGGTCTGATCGACCGTTTCGGAGAAGCCGGGGATAGCTCGCTGACACTCTCGGACGCGCGTGGCGCGCGCCTGGAACAACACCAGCTAACCGAAGACGGCAAAGAGGCCGCCGTTGCCGCCATGATCAACACATTGGCCGACCATCGCATGCCGGTGGCGGCGGTGGCGCATCGCGTGGTCCATGGCGGCGGACGCTTCAGCCAGCCGCAGCGCGTCGATGACGCATTGCGCAGTGAGCTGGAGGCCTTTGTTCCTTTGGCGCCGCTACACCAACCGATCAGTCTGGCGGTGATTGACGCCTTCAAGGCGCTGGACCCCGAACTGATTCAGATCACTTGCTTCGATACCGCGTTTCACGTCACCCAGCCCGAGGTGGCCACCCGTTTTGGCATTGCGCGCCACTGGCACGATGAAGGCGTGCGCCGTTACGGCTTTCATGGTCTGTCCTATGCGTCGATTGCCCGACGTCTGCCGCAACTGGGCCTGGACAGTTCGCGCGTGGTGGTATGCCACCTGGGCAGCGGCGCAAGCGCTTGCGCCCTGCTCAATGGTTGCAGCGTGGCGTCCAGCACCGGGTTCTCCGCGGTGGATGGACTGATGATGTCCACCCGTCCGGGTTATCTCGACCCGGAAGTGCTGTTGTACTGGATGGAAAACGAAGGCATGGGGGTGCGCGAAGTACGGCGCGAACTGTATAAAAACTCCGGGCTCTTGGGGGTCTCCGGTCTGTCGGCCGATATGCGGTTGTTATTGAACAGCAGCGAGCCAGCGGCGCGCGAGGCGGTTGAACTGTTCTGCTACCGCACCGTGAAGGAAATTGGCGCGCTGGCGGCGGCGATGAAAGGAATTGACGCCCTGATTTTTACCGCGGGGATTGGAGAACATTCTCCCGAAATCCGGGCGCGCGTCGTTCAACAGCTGGCCTGGCTGGGGTTTGAACTGGATCACGCGGCTAATCTGGCCCAGGCGCGATGCCTGACCAATGCCACTAGCCAACGACATGCCTACATGCTGCCAACCGACGAAGAAGGCGAAATGGCACACTCGGCGGGAGCGCTGCTCGCCACCCTGAGATAAAACAAGGAGCCCGTCGGACATTCAATGAATGTCCGACGGGCTCCAGGGCGCCAGAAACACAAAAGGCTCCGCGTACGGAGCCTTTGCGCATTCTTTACCGCGTCAAACCGGATTAGGCCATTGCCTTGATCTGGGACGACAAGCGGCTCTTATGGCGAGCGGCCTTATTCTTATGAAACACGCCTTTGTCAGCGATGCGATCGATGATCTTCACCGAAGCCTGGAACACTTCACGGGCTGCAGCTTTGTCGCCGGCGTCAACAGCCTTGATGACTTTCTTCACTGCGGAACGAAAAGCAGTACGCAGGCTGGCGTTGTGCGCGCGCTGCATGAGGGCCTGGCGAGCACGTTTGCGAGCTTGTGCGCTATTTGCCATGAAACTTCTCCTGATGAGATGAGCTGAATCCGAAACCCGCGATTCTATGCTTTATGTCCTCGTTGTGCAAGAAAAATACCGAGTACCTAGTTCAGAGGGAGATAGGAGCAACACATGGCCTTGATTTGCGCCGAAATGGCGGCATATTCCACATACTTAATTCGCAGAGGTTTTGCGACCGCATCAAGGTCTACAACTTGGAGTTACGCATGGCACAACAACCAGAACATTCACCACTAGGCAAAAAAGTCGACTATCAGGATCAATATGATCCTGCGCTGCTATTTCCGATCGCGCGCGCAGAGAAGCGCGAGGAAATCGGCATCGCCGATCAAGCCCTGCCGTTTCATGGTGTGGATATCTGGAATGCCTTCGAACTATCCTGGCTCAACGCCAAGGGCAAACCGCAGATTGCCATTGCCGTCTTTGCCTTTCCCGCCAACTCGCCCTCGTTGATCGAATCCAAGTCGTTCAAGCTATATCTTAATAGCTACAACCAGACCAAGGTCGAGAGTCTCGACTGGCTCCGTACCCAACTGGAAAGCGATCTGAGTCAGGCGGCGGGCGCGCCGGTAACGGTAACGCTCAAGAGCCCGAAAGAGTTTCATCGCGAGCGTTGCGCCGAACTACCGGGTGAAAGCATCGATGAACAAGATATCGAAATTTCAAGCTATACGCCGAACCCCGCGTTACTCACCACCGATCCAAGCCAAAGCGTGAGCGAAACCCTGACCTCTGATTTGCTGAAATCCAACTGTCTGGTGACCGGACAGCCCGACTGGGGCAGTGTGATGATTCATTACAGCGGCGCGCGCATCGACCGCGAAGGACTATTGCGCTACCTGATTGGTTTTCGACAACACAACGAATTTCATGAACAATGTGTAGAACGCATCTTCGCCGACATCTTGCGACAATGCAGCCCACAAACCTTGACGGTCTACGCGCGCTATACACGGCGCGGTGGCCTGGACATTAATCCATGGCGCAGCAACGACCCACAAGCGCAGATGGCGCACAACCTGCGCACCGCCCGCCAATAATCGCCAGCAGCCTGGCGCTTGCCCTCCTGCTGCTGAGTGGCTGCGCCACCCTCAACCTCAAAGAATGTCAGACCCTGAGCCCGGCAACCCTTGGACTCAGGGATGGACAGCAAGGCTATGGACTGTGGCGGCTGGATAAACACATCGCCTCCTGCGCGCGCTTTGGCATCACTCTAGAGCGCAATGCCTACCTGGCGGCGCGCGCTCAGGGCCTGCTGAGCTACTGTACCGCGGACAATGGCCTGCGCGTTGGCGAACGTGGCGAATCCTACGAATTTGTCTGCCCGGCGGCATTAGAGCCAGCGTTTTTACGCAGCTACCAAATCGCGATTGTCCAGTACCGACAAAACAATCCCAACTCACCGTTTGGCTTTGGCACCCCATGGCCCAGACATCATTAAACCATGGTCGCGCGGCGAAAGACTTGACACGCGCCGCGCGCACTACCACGATTTAGGCCTACCCACTTCCGGCACCGTCCCCATCGAGGTTTCCGACATGCAACAACGCTATTACTTAGATCCTTATCAAACCCAGCTCGACACTCAAGTGGTACGGCATCACGCAGGCGGCGTGGTTCTGGCCGACACCATTTGCTACCCGCAAGGCGGCGGACAACCCGGTGACAGCGGCGAACTGATTCTGGCCGATGGCACCCGCCTGGCCATCGAAGACACGCGCCGCGACCCCGACAGCGGCGACATTCTGCACCTACTACCGGACAATGCCCAATTTCCGACCTCCGGTAGCGCGGTACGGGTAGAAATCGACTGGCCGCGCCGCCACCGCCATATGCGAATGCATACCTGTTTGCATTTGCTGTCCGAAGTCATCCCGATCGAGGTGACCGGCGGCAATCTGAACGCCAGCAGCGCGCGTCTGGACTTTAACCTGCCTGAAGGCGTGGAACTCGACCGACTCGACATTGAAACCCGGCTCAACCAGATGATTGAGGAAGATCACGCGGTCGAAATGCAAATGATCCCCAGCGAGGAGCTACGCACCCAGCCGGAGTTGATCGCCAGCATGGCGCTGCCACCACCGCTGGATAAACCCGAAGTCCATCTGGTCGCGATCCATGGCATCAGCCTGGAACCTTGTGGCGGAACCCATGTGCGCCACACCGCAGAGATCGGACGCATGCTCGTCAAAAAAATCGAAAACAAGGGTAAACGCAACAAGCGCGTCATTGTCGCCTTCGCCGACGATGACCACGCTTGAACGACCATTCCCTCGGAGGAACGACATGCAAGAACGGTTCTATATCGACCCCTACCAAACCAGCCTGGAAACCACGGTCGTCGCGCAAGACGAGCATGGCGTCATCCTGGCCGACACCATCTTCTATCCGCTGGGTGGCGGCCAGCCGGCCGACACCGGTACCCTGGTCACCCCGGACGGCAGTTGCTACCCGATCGTGAATACTCTGCGCGCCGATGACACTCGCTTGATCACCCACTGCCTCGCCGCCAGCGCCGAGCTACCGGTCGGAAGCCCCGTCACCATTAACCTCGACTGGGAACGACGCTATCGCCACATGCGCATGCACACCTGTCAGCATTTGCTCTCGGTGGTGCTACCGATTGAAATCACCGGCGGCAATCTGACCACCGAAGGGGGGCGCATGGACTTCAACCTGCCCGAGGGGATGGTGCTGGATAAACAGACCATTCAGCAAGAACTCGACCGGCTGATCGCCGCAGACTATCCGGTCAAGCTACGCCTGATCTCCAACGCCGAACTCAAGGCACAGCCGGAACTGGTCAAAACCATGTCGGCGCCACCACCGCAAGATGTGGATGAAGTGCACCTGGTAGAAATTGAAGGCCTGGATCTACAGTCCTGTGCAGGCACCCATGTGCGGCACACCGCGGAAATCGGCAAGGTGGTCGTAAAAAAAATCGAGAACAAAGGCGCGCGCAATAAGCGCGTGCATTTGGTATTGGAAGCTTGATCACCAAGGGTCCACCTCTCCACGGACCCGCAAGGCGAAGAGCCTGTCGAACGTTGAAGTCCGACAGATTCTTCGATCAGATCGCCGGTTGCATTCCATTCGGCAGCAACAGCCACATGCTGCCGCTTTGCTTCATCCGCCCGGCATTCACGCCAGCCTCGTCCCCATAACCCCAGAAAAAATCGGCGCGAATCGCACCGCGAATCGCATTCCCGGTATCTTGCGCGCTCACCAGGCGAGTAAGACTCTGCTGTGACATCGGCCAGGTTGTCGCCAGGTAGACCGGCGTACCCAAGGGAATAACGCGGGGATCGACGGCAATACTGTAGCCCTCGGTCAATGGCACGCCAAGCGAGCCGTGCGGCCCTTGATCACCGCCGGGCTGAACCTTAAAAAACACATAGCGCGGATTAACGTTAAATAAGGCCTGCTGGCGCTCGGGGTGCGCCCGCGCCCATGCCTGCAAGCCCTGCATCGAGGCCCCGGACAATGCGATTTCACCCCGATCGGCTAACCAGCGCCCAATCGACTGATAGCCATAGCCATTGGTGTCGCCCACCCCCAGACGCACGATACTGCCGTCATCCATTTGAACCCGGCCAGCCCCCTGCACCTGCAAAAAAAACAGCTCGACCGGATCAGACACCCAGGCCAACACCTGGGCGTGAGACACCCCCATGCCGCGCGCGATATCGGCGCGCGCATAGTAGGGTAACAGCCGGCCGTTCTCGATGCGCCCCTTGAGCGCGCCATGGCCATCCGCGGGAAAATCAGCCGGTCGCACCAACACCTGATCACCACCGTTTGGCGCATCCACGCCGGGCAACCAGACCAAGCGCTGAGCGGACACCCGGCGCGCCACCAGACGATCGCGCGCGCGCGCGGCGGGCGGCAGACTCAGCGTCACCAAATCGGACGGCACGCCATAAACCGGATACGGCGTGCGGGCGCTCTGATTTATGCTGCCCAGCAACCCCGGCTCGTAATAACCGGTGATCAGGCCACTATCGCGCTCGCCGTCGCGCAGTTTCCAGGCGGTAAAGCGCGACTCGAAAAAGTTACGTAGCGCCCCGTTATCATTGGGATTCAAGTTGCCCAGGTCCTGGCAAGTCGTCGCCCACGCGGCCTGCCTGGCCACCACGCGGCAACTCTGTCGCAACGCGGACAACGTCGGCCCCAGCTGTTGCTGCCGCCATTCAGGCAAGGCACTGACCGCGGCCGGGCTGAAACTGAGATTGCCATGGGCAATCGGCGCCTGGCTTGGCGCTTGAGTTTCACTGGGAAGAGGAGGAACCGTGGAACACGCCGCCAACCATATCAGCGGCAGGCAGGCGAGTAATCGAAGCAACTTTGGCATAATCATCAATGATCAATCGAGAGGGCAAGACAATAGCGCAGTTTAGCCTTGCCCAGGCCTCGCGGCAAACCACTGGGAATCCTTAGTCCAAGGTAGATGCGTAGGTTGGTGGTGAGCGTAGCGAACCCCAACGTCCGCAAGCCGGGGCATTACAGTATCCTCCCCCCAACCGATATTCGACAGGATGCCAGCAATGTTGGGGTTCGCGTTGCTCACCACCAACCTACTAAACACTCAAACGATACCCGACACCGGTTTCGGTCAAGATATGGCATGGCATGGCCGGATTATCTTCCAGCTTCTGGCGCAAATGCCCCATATAAACCCGCAGGTATTGATTACTTTCGGAAAATGAGGGACCCCAGACCGCGCGCAGCAACTCGCGATGGGTCTGCACCTTGTCGGCGTCGCGAATCAAGGCGCTCAACAGCCGATACTCAACGGGCGTCAAACGCACCTCCTGCTCACCCTTCAGTACTTTGCGATTGACCAGGTCAACCCGCACATCGCCAAACTGAAACACCTGATCCACTGACGCACTATCGCGAGTGCGCCGACGTAACAATACCCGAATGCGCGCCAGACACTCGGCCACACCAAACGGCTTAGTCAAATAATCCTCGGCCCCGGCATCCAGCGCCGCGACTTTCTGCTCTTCCTGAGTGCGCGCCGACAACACCAAAATCGGCACCTGAGACCACTCGCGCAAACGCTGAATCACCTCAACACCGTCCATATCGGGCAAACCCAAATCCAGGATCACCAAATCGGGCTTGCGCGTGGCGACCTCGACCAGGCCTTGCTTACCGGTCTCGGCCTCGAACACCGACATGCCCTCATGCTCAAGGGCGGCAACCACAAAATGGCGAATCGACTTCTCGTCCTCGATCAAAACAATCGGAATCGGCAACGCATTCGACATGTGACTACTCCTTAGGCAAAACCGGCGCGGTGCCCACCGGCAGGGTAAACGAGAATCCCGCCCCATGTGGCTCGCGATTAAAGGCTGAGATCCGCCCTCCATGCGCCTCGACAATCGAGCGGCAAATCGCCAGCCCCAGACCCACGCCCGGCGTCGGAGTTTCAAAGGTGCCACGGGTAAATTTATCGAATAATTTATGCTCGATTCCGGGTGGAAGCCCCGGTCCATCGTCGCACACCATCACCACCACCTCCTGATTTTCCAGGCGGGCCGACAAAGTAATCAGCGACCCCGGCGGGGTATATTTCCCGGCATTCTGCAACAAGTTCACCAACACCCGTTCCAGTAACACTTCATCGTATTCCAATAACGGCAGGTTGGGCGCCAGATCGAGCGCTAAGCGATGATCGCGCAACACCCGCTCGCTAGCGCGCAAAGCGCTGCCCACCACCTCATCCAGCATCTGCCATTGACGATTGAGGCGCACGCCGGACTGTAGCCGGGCCATATCCAACAGATTGGTCACCAGATTATTCATGCGCAAAGCTTCGTCATGAATCGCGCGCGCCACTTCCAACTGCTCCTCGCGCCCCAGCTCCTGGCTCATCAACGTCGACAGCCCAACCATCGTGGTCAGCGGCGTGCGCAAATCGTGAGAAATGGCGGATAGCACGCTGTTGCGCAGGCGTTCCGACTCCATCGCCACAATCGCATCCTGCGCCACCTCGACATAATGCACCCGCTCCAGCGCCAAGGCGATTTGCGCCGCGCAGGTTTCCAACAGCCGTTGCTGCTCGGGGATCAAGACCTGATGGGGGTCCTCCGGCACCAGCGCCAATACTCCGCGCGTGCGCATCGGCGCTTTCAACGCAATATAAAGCGCCGCGCTGGATGGCAGCGTATCGGTGCCAAGCCCCGCTGGCTGCTGATGATCATAGACCCACTGCGCCACCGCCGAATCCACCAACGCATGCTCGCTCGCCGGCTTGACCTCTTCCTGGCTATTCGGCACCAGCACCACACAATGCGCGTCGAACAGGGCATCAATGTGGCTGGTGCCAATTTCGATAATCTGGCTGGCGGTCAGCGCCCCGGCAAGTTCGCGTCCCAAATCGTATAACGCGCGTGTGCGCCGCTCGCGATGGGTGGCAATGCGCGCGGCAAAACTCATGCGCGCGGTCAACTGACTGATGGTCAGCGCCACCGACAACATCACGATAAAGGTCAGCACATACTGGGTATCGGACACCGAAAACGACATGCGCGGCGGCACAAAAAAGAAATCGAATACCGCCACCGAGAGAAATGAAGCCAGCACCCCGGGGCCGCGCCCATAGCGCACCGCCACCGCCACCACCGCCAGCAGGTAAAGCATGATTACATTGGACTGATCCAGCACCGAGATCAGCACCGAGGCCAGCAGAGTCACCACCAGACAGGCGCCCAGGCTCGCCAGATACCCGACTCGCTTTCGCCTTGGCTCGATTTCATCCTCGAACAAGCCATTGGAGCGAATGCGGGAACTGCTGCTCGGCACTTCGTCCAGATCATGCGCCACCACATAAACATCCAGCTCGCACGCCGCGCGCGACAGCGCGTCCACCAGAGAAGGGCGCCAGATCTGCGACCAGCGGCCACGCAGCGGCTTGCCGACCACCAGCTTGGAAACATTGCGGCTATTGGCATACGCCTGCAACGTAGTGGGTAAATCGGCGCCGGCGAGCACATTGGTTTCCGCGCCCAGCTCCTGCGCCAGCTTCAACACCTTGAGCACACGATTGCGCTTGTCTTGCGACAGACGTTGCAGCTGCGGGGTTTCGACATAGACCACCAGCCAATCGGCGTCCAGACTGGCGGCCAGGCGCTTGGCGCTGCGCACCAGTTTTTCGCCGCCCGGGCCCGGGCCAATACAAATCATCAGCCGCTCACGCGCCTGCCAGACTGGCTGGATCGCCTGATCCGCGCGATAAGCGCGCATCTGGGCATCAACGCGATCGGCGGTGCGGCGCAAGGCCAGCTCGCGCAGAGCGAGCAGGTTTCCCTTGCGAAAGAAATTATCCACCGCGCGCCGCGCCTGCTGCGGCAGATACACCTTGCCGGCATGCAGGCGAGTCAACAACTCGTCGGGCGGCAAATCCACCAACGCCACCTCATTCGCGGAATCAAACACGCGGTCCGGCAGCGTTTCACGCACCACAATGCCGGTAATCTGCCCCACGACATCGTTCAAACTTTCCAAATGCTGGACATTCAGCGTGGTATACACGTCAATGCCAGCATCCAACAATTCTTCCACGTCTTGCCAGCGCTTGGGATGGCGCGAGCCGGGCACGTTGGAGTGAGCAAACTCGTCGATCAGGATCAGCGCTGGCTTACGCGCCAGCGCCGCATCCAGATCGAACTCTTTGAGTTTGTGCCCTTTGTACTCAATCAAGTGATACGGCAACAGCTCCAGACCTTGCAGCTTGTCGTCGGTTTCACGTCGACCATGGGTTTCCACCACCCCCGCCAGCACCTCGCCGCCATCCAGTAGCCGCTCTTGAGCGGCGGACAGCATGGCGTAGGTTTTACCTACCCCGGCGCACGCACCGAAAAAAATCTTCAGGTGCCCACGCTGCGCGGCGATTTCATCGCGCTTTAGCTCATTCAGCAGATCATCGGGATCGGGCCGTTGGTCGGTCATGGTTAAGCCTTACTTTTTCAATTGGTCCAACGCCTGATTCAACGCCAGAACATTGACCCGAGGTTCACCCAAAAATCCCCATTGGCGCCCGGTAATATGCTGGTCCACCAACTGTTGCACTTCGGCGAGCGGCAACTTGCGCACCGCGGCCACGCGCATCACCTGGTAGTACGCCGCCGCCGGCGAAATATCCGGATCGAGGCCACTGGCCGACGCGGTCACCAGATCCACCGGCACAGCGCCCGCCGGGACCGGACCCGCGGCCTTGAGCGCCGCAATCCGCCCCTTGACCGCATCAAAGGTCGCCGAATTGGTTGGGCCTAAATTAGAGCCGCCCGAGTTGCTCCCATTATTCGGCTGCGGACTGGTGGCCGAAGGGCGGCTCCAGAAGTACTGATTATCGCTAAAATTCTGACCGATCAGGCTAGAACCGATCAATTTGCCATTTTGCTCCACCAAACTACCATTGGCCTGATGAGGGAACAGCAACTGCGCCAAGCCGGTCACCACCATCGGATAGACCAGGCCAGTCAGCACGGTCAACAGGGCAAACAGCATCACAGCGGGACGAATTGTCTTATACATAAGGTTCTCCTTAAGCCAAGCCGAGCGCGGTGATGATCATGTCAATCAGCTTGATGCCGATAAACGGCACGATAATCCCCCCGAGGCCATAAATCAGCAGGTTGTCGCGCAACAGCTGAGCGGCGGCCTGCGCACGGTATTTCACCCCCTTAAGCGCCAGCGGAATCAATGCCACGATCACCAAAGCGTTAAAGATCACCGCCGAGAGAATCGCCGAATTCGGACTGGTCAAACCCATCACGTTCAGCGCGTTCAACTGCGGATAGGTGGTGGCGAACGCCGCGGGAATAATCGCGAAGTACTTGGCCACATCGTTGGCAATCGAGAAGGTGGTCAACGAGCCGCGGGTCATCAGCATCTGCTTGCCGATTTCAACGATTTCGATCAACTTGGTCGGATTTGAATCCAGATCGACCATGTTGCCGGCTTCCTTCGCCGCCTGGGTACCGGTGTTCATCGCCACCGCCACATCGGCCTGAGCCAAGGCCGGCGCATCGTTGGTACCGTCACCGGTCATCGCCACCAGCTTACCTTCGGCCTGATGACTGCGAATCAGCGACAACTTGTTTTCCGGCGTGGCTTCCGCCAGAAAATCATCGACCCCGGCTTCCGCGGCAATCGCGGCGGCGGTCAGCGGATTGTCACCGGTAATCATGATGGTTTTGATCCCCATCTGACGCAGCTCGGCAAACCGCTCCTTGATCCCGCCCTTTACGATATCCTTAAGCTCGATCACCCCCAGAACTTTATCGCCCTCGGCCACCAACAGCGGGGTACTCCCGCGCCGCGCCACTTCATCGGCGACACGCCCCACGGTATCGGGGAACACTCCTCCCAATTGCTGCACATGCTTGCGGATAGCATCGATGGCGCCCTTGCGGATCTGGCGACCGTCATAATCAACACCCGACATGCGCGTGGTCGCCGAGAACGGAATAAACACCGCCTCATGGCTTTGCAGCGGACGTTGACGCAAGTTGAACTGCTGCTTGGCCAACACCACGATACTGCGCCCTTCCGGGGTCTCATCCGCCAGCGAAGCCAGTTGCGCGGCATCGGCCAGCATTTCGATACTCACGCCCATGGCTGGCATGAAACTCGACGCCTGACGGTTACCCAGCGTGATCGTGCCGGTCTTATCCAGCAACAGCACATCCACGTCACCGGCGGCTTCCACCGCGCGCCCCGAAGTGGCGATCACATTGGCCAGCATCATGCGGCTCATCCCGGCGACACCGATGGCGGACAGCAAACCGCCGATGGTGGTCGGAATCAGGCACACCAGCAAAGCCACCAGCACCGTAATGGTGATCGGGCTGCCGGCATGCGCAACATTCACGCTAAACAATGAGAACGGCAGCAAGGTCACGGTCACCACCAGGAACACAATGGTCAACGCCACCAGCAAAATCGTCAGCGCGATTTCGTTCGGCGTCTTTTGCCGTTTGGCGCCCTCGACCATGGCGATCATGCGATCCAGGAAAGTCTCGCCGGGATTGGCGCTGATGCGCACCACCACCCAGTCCGACAGCACGCGAGTACCGCCAGTGACCGAGGAAAAATCGCCGCCAAACTCGCGAATCACCGGAGCCGATTCGCCGGTAATCGCCGACTCATCGACCGAGGCCACCCCCTCAATCACTTCGCCATCCACCGGAATGGTATCGCCGGCTTCCACCAGTACGACATCGCCCTTGCGCAGACTGCTACCGTCCGCCACCGTGACTTTATCGCCGTAACGACCGCTGGCCATCAGCTTCTTGGCCACCACATTCTTCTTGGCGCTGCGCAAACTGGCCGCCTGCGCCTTGCTGCGTCCTTCAGCCAAAGCCTCGGCGAAGTTGGCGAATAGTACGGTAAACCACAGCCAGAGCGAGATGCTGAGGATAAAGCCAAACGAGGCCTCACCCTTGCCCTGGGCGGCGGGAATCAACAATAAAGTGGTCAGGATACTGCCGACAAACACCACGAACATCACTGGATTGCGCCACTGGTTTCGGGGGGTCAGCTTCCTGAATGAATCGATCAGCGCCGGTTTGACCAAACTCGGGTCAAACATCGACAGCTTTGCGGTTTTCGTATGGTTCATATTCCTTCTCTATCTATCTGTAGGTTGGTGGTGAGCGTAGCGAACCCCAACATTGTTGCGATCGCCAAGCGCCCACCCCAACAGGCTACGAATCCCACTTATCGGCCAAGGATCATTTGCAAATGTTCAGCGACCGGCCCCAAGGCCAGCGCGGGTACATAATTCAACGCGCCCACCAGCAGTACCGTACCCACCAACATCGCGACAAACAGCAGACCGTGTGTTGGCAACGTGCCCGAGGTCACTTGCAGGCGTTTCTTGCCCGCCAACGAACCGGCAATCGCCAAAATCGGCACAATCATGAAGAAGCGACCGCACCACATGGCGACACCGATCATCACGTTGTAGAACGGTGTATTGGCTGACAGGCCGCCGAAGGCACTACCGTTGTTATTCGCCGCCGAAGTAAACGCATACAAAATTTCCGAGAAGCCATGCGCTCCCGGGTTGGCAATCCCGGCGCGGCCGGCATCCAGCATCACCGCAATCGCGGTCAAGGCCAGCACCAGGGTCGGCGTCACCAGAATGGTCAGCGCGGTCATCTTCATTTCGAAGATTTCGATCTTCTTACCCAGATACTCTGGAGTCCGCCCGACCATCAGGCCGGCGATAAACACCGCCAGGATGGCAAAAATCAGCATGCCATACAGACCGGAACCGACACCGCCGAACACCACCTCGCCCAATTGCATCAAGAAGGTCGGCACCAGGCCGCCAATTGGCGTCAACGAGTCGTGCATGGCATTCACCGCGCCGCACGAAGCCGAGGTGGTCACCGCGACAAACAACATGGTGCTGTTGATGCCGAAACGGGTTTCCTTGCCTTCCATATTGCCGCCAGCCTGCAAACTGCTGACCTGTTGATCCACGCCCAGATGATTCAGCGCCGGAATACCGCGTTGCTCGGCCCAGAAACCGATGCAGGTCATGGTGACAAACAGCACGGTCATGGCCGAGATAATCGCCCAGCCCTGACGCTTGTCGCCCACCATAGCGCCAAAGGTAAAGCACAGCCCGGCGGGGATCAGGAAAATCGCCAGCATTTGCAGCAAGTTGGCCAACGGAGTCGGGTTCTCATACGGGTGCGCCGAGTTGGCGTTAAAGAAACCACCGCCATTGGTGCCCAGCATTTTGATCGCTTCTTGCGAGGCAACCGGCCCCATCGCCAAGGTCTGGGTATGGGTGGTCAGGTTGTCCATCAGCGGCGCGCCATGCGCATCCTTGGCCGGGTTACCCTGCTTGTCGAGGTGTGGTACTTGATACTGCGTAGCCTGCACGGTCGTGACATCTTGATACGGTTTCAGGTTTTGAATCACACCTTGACCGACAAACACCAAGGCCAACAGCAGCGACAGCGGCAGCAACACATACAACGTCACGCGGGTCAGGTCGACCCAGATATTACCGACCACCTGGGCGCTATGGCGCGCAAAACCGCGAATCAACGCCACTACCACCACAATACCGCTCGCGGCCGACAAGAAGTTCTGCACCGTCAACGCCGCCATCTGGGTCAGATAGCTCATGGCGGCTTCGCCGCTGTAGCCTTGCCAGTTGGTATTGGTCACGAACGAAACCGCAGTATTGAACGCCGAATCCGGCGTCGGGGCGGTCATCGCCTGCGGGTTAAACGGCAACACGCCTTGAACGCGCTGCATCAGATAAACAAACAGGGTTCCGACCAAACTGAACGCAATCAAACCGATCGCATAACGCTTCCATCCCATTTCCTCGGTACGATCGACTCCGGATAAGCGATAAAAGCCGTGTTCCAGCGGCGCCAGAAAGCGAATCGGACCAGGGTTCTCGCCTTGCAAGACGCGCGCCATATAGCCGCCAAGCGGATAGGACAGCACCAGCAACACGACGAGAAAGGTCCCTAGCAAAATCAGGGCATCCGATGTCATTTTAGAAATTCTCCGGTTTCAGCAAGGCGTAAATCAAGTACACCAGCAAGGCCAGCGCCAGCACGGCGCCGATCCAATAAAAAGCACTCATGGCTTGCCCCCCAGGCGTGCACAACCTTCAATCAGCAAGAAGGTCAACAGCGCGAACAATAGGCACAGACCGACATAGATCAGGTCCATCGCGATCTCCTTTCAACACTAAACTCACATTTTGGCATCCCGGATGGGATAAAAGCCTTGTAACTCACTGTACTAAGTTACAGTTTAGGGTATAAAAACGGCATAAAAAGGGAGTATTGATCAGGAAAACGACTGGGTTATGACGGGGAAATGACCATTAAATCAAACAGATCGCGCTGCAAAAATATCATGCCGGTGGGTCTGCGTCGCAGCGGATGATGAAACATCGTATTGGGCGCAACGACTTGATCCCCGCTCTTCGAGCGAGGATGACGACATGGAACAGGCTAGCCGCTCCCTCCATTGTCATCCTTGCATTTCCTCGGCCGTCATCCTCGCCGCCGCAGGCGGCGGGGATCCAGTGGACTTGCAGAAGCGCCACGGTTGGCGCGCTGTTTCACGTTAGCGATGATGCGGCGCCGCCAGCGTCGACCACTTCCCGCAGGTACGGCGCAAATACCGCCATTTCGCGCTCAAGATCATGAATCAGCGCATCGACTTTATCATTGCGCCCCGCCTTGACCTGCACTTGCAGCGACTGCGCCAACTGCGCCGCGGGCAGTGCGCCAAACGTCAGAAACAAACCTTTAAGTGAATGCGCCACGCGCTGTACGGTTTCACCATCGTGTCCGGCCCATGCGCTATGAAGCGAGGCAATCTCAAGTGGCGCATGCTGTAAAAAATGCTCGGCGATCAAACCAATCACCTCTTGATCCGACTCCTGCAGCGCATGCCGATAGTCGAACACGGCGCGTGGCGCGGGTCGGCTCTGCATAATTCGTTGCAACAGTGCGCGCACCTCCACCGTCTCCAGCGGTTTCGCCAGATAGTCATCCATACCCGCCGCCAGGCACTTCGCGCGATCGCCATCCATGGCATTGGCCGTCATCGCGACAATCGGCAGATGAGTCCCGGTCGTCGCCTCCAGCCGACGAATTTCCGCCGTGGCCTCAAAGCCACTCATCACCGGCATTTGCACATCCATCAACACCAGATCAAAAACCGATTGCTGGCTGGCGTCTACCGCCTCGCGCCCATTATTCACCATCACCCACTGGTGCCCCCACTTGGAGAGCAAACTTTGCGCCAGCTTTTGATTGGTGAGATTGTCTTCGGCGACCAGAATCCGCAAGGCGCGCTGCGGCGCGCTCTCCTGCACCGGCGCGATGGCGGCCGGTGCGCGGCTAGGCAATAGAATCTTCTGCAACACCGTCTGAACATCCGCTGGAGACCAGGGTTTGAGCAAGAACCCCTGAATGCCGACCTTCTGGTAGCGCTTGGAGTCATCCGGCATCGAGCAAGACGACAACATCATCACCGGTGTCGCGCGATGCGCCTCCAGCGCCAAAATCTGCTCGGTCATGGCAAAACCGTCGAGCCCCGGCATGTGCTGATCGACCAACAGCGCGGCAAAACGCTCGGAATGCTGGCGGCAATAATCAACGGCTTCGAGCGCGGACTCGAACTCAACCACTTGCAAGCCCATACGCAGCAAGACATTGTGCAAAATGCGCAAATTGGTGGTGTTATCGTCCACCGCCAATACACGTAAGCCATGCAAGCTGGGCAAAGGGGCCTCATCCGCTGGCGCGTCATGATCCAGATCCAACGGCAGGCGCAGCGTAAAGGTACTGCCCTGCCCCACCGTGCTTTCCACCGCGATGCTACCCGACATCATCGTCACCAGATGGCGGGTAATCGACAGACCCAGCCCGGTGCCGCCAAAGCGCCGAGTAGTGGACGAGTCCTCTTGCGAAAAGGCATCGAAAATCAAATCGAGCTTATCCGCGGCAATGCCAATCCCGCTATCGCGAATCTGAATCACTCCCCATGGCGCCTCACCCACCCTCTCGGCGCGCACACTGACGATGATCTCGCCCTTGGGAGTAAATTTAATCGCATTGTCCACCAGATTAGTCACCACCTGGCGCCAGCGCCCCGGGTCGCCAAGTAAGCGATGCGGGAAGTCGGGTTCGATTTCCAGCGCCAGCTCCAGCCCTTTGCCTTTTGCCTTGAGCGCCAAGACGCGCAAGGTGTCGGACAACAGGCGGGTTAAGTCCAGCGGAATATGCTCAAATTCCAGCTTGCCGGCCTCGATCTTGGAGAAATCCAGAATGTCGTTGATCACTTGCAGCAAAGCATTGGCCGAGGACTTGACCACCTCAAGGTATTCGCGCTGCTGCGGATTCAAATCAGTATCCAGTACCAGATCGGTCATCCCCATCACCCCATTCATCGGGGTGCGAATTTCGTGGCTCATATTCGCCAGAAACTCGCTCTTGGCGCGGTTAGCGGCCTCAGCGGCTTCTTTGGCCTGTAACAGTTCGATTTCGGCGTGTTTGCGTTCGGTAATATCGACCGCGGTGCCAACCAAGCCCATCACCGTGCCGTCACGCTTCACCAACGGCGATTTACTGACCAGCGCATAGATCGTACGGCCATCGCCCAAAGGCAGAGACGCCTCGTAACTCTGCGGCTCTAGCGTGCGGTACATTTCGGCGTCGGTGTCGATGTGCAGCTGCGCCGCCTCCTCGCCCCAGATATCCTGTGGTCTCTTGCCCAGCCACTGGTCGGCGCGCACCTTGAAGACATTGAGAAACGCTTTGTTAAAGCGGGTAAAATGCCCCGCGGCGTCCTTGAGATACACCGGCATCGGCGTCGACTCAACCAGCGCATCGACAAAATCCAGGTTGTCGCGCATCTGCTGCACCGCGTGACGTCGTTCGGTGACATCATTCATGGTGCCGGTGGCGCCGATCAACGTACCCTCGTCGTCGATATCCACGCGGGCAAACACTTCAACATAGCGCACCGCGCCCGACTTGCCGAGAATTTTTGCCTCATAGCGCCAGGCGTCGTTATGGCGACTTTCCCGCGGCTGATCCACGATCTCCCAGGCCGCGTCTTCCGCCATGTCGTCGACCAGAATAAACTCGGTCTGCGCGCGCCCCAAGGTTTCCTCAATACTGTAACCACTGATGTCTTCCCACGCGGGATTGAGAAACACCCACTGACCAGCGGCATCGACCCGGAAAATCACTTCCTTGACACTATTGACCACGCTACGATACTGGCGCTCACTGGCGGCCACGCGCTCGGCCATGCGTTTGCGTTCGGTCACTTCACTGCGAATCGCGATGTACTGGTACGGCAAACCGTCCTGGTCCAAAAACGGCACGATGGTGGCATCGACCCAGAACAGCTCGCCATCCTGACGTCGATTACACATCTCGCCATGCCACACCAGCCCATCGGAAATGGTCTGCCACAGATTCCGATAGTAGGCTGGATCGTGCTCGCCGGATTTGAGCATGCGATGGTTCTGACCGATCATCTGTTCGCGGCGGTAACCACTAATTTCACAAAACTTATCGTTAACGTACAGAATATCGCCCTGAGTATCAGTAATACTGACAATCGCATGCTGATCCATGGCAAAGCGCTGATTGACTAATTCCAGCCGATCAACCCGCTGGCGCTCCACCAGGTCGTTAAGCAGCAGCGACAGCGCTTCGAGATCATCTTCCAGCGCCAGCGTGCGGGTTACCGGGGCATCAAGCAACATGCCACTGGCCAATTGGCGCAAGGACTCGATGGCGCGATTGCGCCCCTCCAGGTCAAGGCGCAATTTCTCATTCAATAATCCGAGTTCCTGCGAACTGAGTTCCAGGCTGCGCGAACGCAAATCCAAGTCGCGCTCGAACTGTTCATAAGTGCTACCGACCCGCTCAACCAACATCGGTAGAGACGTCAACAACGCAGCCAGCTCGGGAGAGACGCCCGCCTGGCGCGACAGGGTGTCCGCCTCGCGGCACACCGACTCCAGGCCCTCGGGTGTCGTCACCCCCCACAAGCGCTTGATCTGGCGAAACAAGGTTTGATGCATAGGCGGTTTAACGCTCTCCGATCAGCGTAATCGTCATCGTCTGGTTATAAAGTCGACACTCAGAGCGTAACGCGGCTTCACTTATTTCGCCATTAGAATAAAACCCTGTACTGACGATTCCAGCGCCCAAGGTATCGACCACCGCCTCAAGCTCTTCATCCACTCGGTCCCCCATCACCAAACGGCGGCCAATGCAGCTGACCAGCACCGCCAGCGCCGAGGTCCCGCAGCCAAGCGATGGCGCAATCGCCTGCGCGGCGCGCTCGGCGCCTTGAATCAACTGATCGGTACTGGAGTGCATCAGCTTGAGATAGCCCCGCGGGTCGATATCCCCCGCCAGTGTCAGCGATCCATCGGCTTCATTGACGCCAAGCGCCGAACGAATCACCCCTTGGCTTTTACGATCCGCGCCACTCATTTCGAATGGAAACAACAAACCAGAACCGGGTAGATCCTTGGCGTAATCGCCCAAATAGCGCTTATAGATATCCAGCGCGCGCTCGTTATCCAACTCGTAGAGCACATTGTCCTCACAGCGCGTCACCTTGCGCTCCGGACCGAAGGGCTCCCAGCCGCCGAAGGAACTGTTGTTTAGCAGTAGCTGCGAACCGTAAAGACCGACCGCCACGATCTGGTCATCAAATACACCTTCGTCGCTCAGGGTCCAGGTCTGTTTAAAGGCGCCGGCATCCGCCGCCAAACCACCGGAGATCTGCACATCGCTCGCCACTTCTTGCTGCAAGCCGAGCACCAGGGCGCTGCCATTGATCGCCACACCAACCCCGAGCAGCAGCACCGCGCGCAAGCCCTCCGGCGCCAAGCCCCGACCAAGGCGGCAGCCCGCCTCAAACGAATCGGCCATATTTTGCAAGCGCGTAGCGACCACGGCCGCGCGACTGTCCGCATGCTCAAACTTCAACCCGGTAAAAACCAGGCTGTGATCATGTACCTCGGCCCCGGCAATCTCGCCGGCGGTGCTGCACCCGACCCAATGCTGTCCGGGCGCCGCAGCGATCAAACCGCGCAGCAGGCGCGCGTCGCTAAACAGGTCCACCGCGCCGAACACCAACACCAAATCCGCGCCAAGGGCGCCGAGCGCCGACTGCGCGGACCCCAAGTCTTGCTCGCCGGTCACCACCCACTGTTGAATCTGCATTTACGGCTCCTTTGGCTATCGGTTACGCTCTGCCGCTTGCGCGGAACATCGGTCAAACACGGTCATTCAAGGTAATAATCGGGTCTTCATCCGGAAAATTGCGCATGATCGCCAAAACCTGATCCCAGGCGCGTAAAAACACGTCGCAGCAATCCGGACAAAACTGCTGACCACGACCGTCTTGAATAAACTGGCGCGCGGCGTCCACGCTCCATGCCGGTTTATAGGGACGGCGCGAAATCAGCGCATCAAACACATCGGCCACGGCAACGATGCGACATTCCAATGGTATATCTTTACCGGACAAACCATCGGGATATCCGCTGCCATTATATTGTTCGTGGTGATGGCGAGCGATGTTGGCCGCCATTTGAATCAGCGGGGCTACGCTGCCCGACAAGATTTGCGCGCCGATGGCCGCATGGCTGCGCATGATCACCAGCTCATCGGCGTCAAGCCGGCCCGGCTTGAGCAAGACACCATCGGGGACCCCTAACTTGCCAATATCATGCATCGGCGCCGCCATGCCCAACAACTCGACAAACCCGGCATCACAACCAAGTTGCTGCGCAATCAGCACCGAATAGCTGGCCATGCGCGCGATATGGCTTGCGGTTTCAGGATCACGGCACTCGGCGGCGCGCGCCAGGCGCAAAATCAGTTCGCGCTCTCGATCACGAATTTCGCGGGTGGCGCGCCGCACCTCATCCGCCAAACCCAGATTGAGCGTTTTGAGCTGGTTTTGCGCTTGGCGCAACGCCAACAGATTACGCACCCGCATCCTGAACTCCATGGAATCGATCGGCTTGGCCAAAAACTCGGTCGCGCCCAGCTCCAGCGCGGTCTGGCGCACGGCGCGCAGATTCTCGCTGGTAATCATGATGATCGGCACCTCCGCTTGCTCAGGCAGAGCGCGAAACCGGCGAATAAATTCATGGCCGTCAATCTGCGGCATCATATAGTCGAGCAACACCAGATCCGGTTGATCGTGGGCACACCATTCCAAGGCCAGCAACGGATCATCAAAGGCGACAACCGGGCTCGAAGAGAGCGTACGCGACAACCCTGACAACAGGGTCAAATTGGTCGCATTATCATCCACAATCAGTATTTGCATCTCTTCCCCCGTTGAGTCGCGACGCTAGTTCCAATATTTCCCGACATTGGTCAACGTTCTGGCAGGGGTGCGCTTGCGCTCACCGCCAATCGACTTCTCTTTGCTAAAATTATTCAGCCGCGGCTACTCAATCTCAGGTTAGCACTGGGGGAGAAAAATATTCATATAAACGGAAAAAAATGCAGTTGTTGTATTTGCTTGGAGTTGGGATAATTCTCAAATTTACGCGATTCCGCCATGTCCCCTATTGTTTCCATCATTCTGCCGACCTTCAATCATTTGCACTACATAGAGACCACGATTCGCACCGTGTGCGCGCAATCGTTCACTAACTTTGAACTGATCATTGTGGATGACGGCAGCAGCGATGAAACCCCGGTGCGTCTGCGCGCGCTGGTCGCGGCGGATACACGCCTGCGCTATGTGCGGCTGCAACATGGGGGGGCGGGAGCGGCGCGCAATGTCGGTCTGAATCAAGCCCAAGGCCGCTATATCAGCTTTGTCGATGCCTGCGACCTGCTCCACCCAGCCTATCTTCATACCCTGGTGGCCGCCGCCGAAAGCAGCCATGCCGATCTGGTACTCTGCCGGGCGCAGCCATTCGACGATGGGCAGCCCTGTGACTTTGCCGAGCCGTCGAGTAGCGCCGAGCGCGCCATGGATAGCCGCGCAGCGCTCAGCGCGCTGTTGCGCGCAGAGATTGAACCTAAGCTGTATAACCGGCTCTACCGGCGCGCGACGCTCGGCGACCTGCGTCTGCGACCCGATATGCAACATGAGAATCTTGAATATAGCGCGCGCCTGTTGATCCAGGCGCAGACGGTGCTGCAAATCGAGCAATCCTTGTATGGCTACCGCCGCAACGCGAACCGAATACTGACGCCCAAGCCGCGCGGCGCGAACCAGGACCGCATCCGCGTAATCCGGCTGATCAAGCAGCATTTACTCGCGGCCAGACTTTGGCCCGCCTTGAAAACCGATTTTCAGCTGCTGGCGGTACGTCATGTCGGCTACTACGGCTTCAAGGATTTGATTCGCGCGCAGCCAATTGATGTGGCGCTCTACCAGTCATTGCTGCAAAGCCTGCGTGACGACGCTGAGCTTGGACTCGGATCATTTGTCCAGCTACCGCTGGAGCGCTCGCTAAGAAAGTGGGTGGGACTGGCGCTGCTGCACCCTAAGCTCGGGCAATGGTTTCTCGGATTTCAAAGTGCGCGCTTACACCGCCGTGGCGCCAACTGACGAATTGCGCACGCGCCGCAGGTAGAGCCAGGTCCCGGCCGCCAACAGTCCGTAAATGCCATAGCTTAACCATGGCGCGAGCAACAAAAAGAGGTCGACGGACAGTCGCCGCGCCAGCCACAGGCGCAAGACCATTTCCCCCACCAGTCCCCCGCCCCAAAGCTGAGTCAGCGATCTCAGCCAGGGCGCCAGCGTCCCATCGCGATTGCGACAGCGCGCATCAAAGCGCGCCTGTGCTTCGCGGCCCTGACGCGCCAGCGAGGCGCGCGCCAGATAATAGATCAGCGGGCGGCGCGCCAGCGCCGACAGCAGAAATACCACGCCCACCGCACCGGTAATCAGCGATTCGCGCAACAGCAGCAGCGTTGCGCTACCGCCGAGCAACACGGCAAACAACGACAACAATATCCCGCCCAAAACCAGCAGACTGAGCAGATCCAGGCGTCGATGCCAGATCAGTTCCAATCCGCTCCATAAGAGCGGCGGCAACGCCGAGGCCAGTACGGCGCCATGCTCGCCCCAATATGGGACGCTTAGCCGATAAGCCAGCCATGGCAGGGCAAAATTGACCAGTATTTCCAGCCCAAGCCCAAGAGTCTGGCGCGCGTTCAGATGCCGCCTCATCGGGAATACACCAGTAGCCAGAGTTGAATCGGAAATTGCCGCACGAAAATATCCAGAAAGAAAGCCATCGGTGATTATCGCGTAAATCAGGCCGCCCCTCTACCGTCGTTCTCGCGCCCCCCTGCGGTCATCCTCGCTCAATACCCCTGCCGTCATCCTCGCCGCGTTGCGGCGAGGATGACGGGGTGCTAGCGCGAGGATGACGGGGTGGTGGTGACGAGGACAGACAGAGAGGGGCGAAGAGAAGAAACGCAACGCGGCTTATTCCTTCGGTTTGCAGCAGAAGCGCCCCATGCCGCGTTGAAAACGCTCGCGCTCTTCCGGCGTCATTTTTTCCAGCTGCGCCAGGCGATGGTGGTGCCAGCGATCGTGCCAACCACCATGGCAGCGCAGTCCGCTAAACAATATTTTGCTCAATAGTAGCAACGCCAGGGCTTGCAGATAGCCAATGGTATGAACGCCGCTAAACAGCGCCGGCAACAGCCAGTTCCACAGTACCATCACCACCCAGCCCAGGGCCGCGATGCCGCACACAACCAATACCGCTATTTTCCCACACTTCTGTTTGCAGTTCATTACGCTCTCCTACAGATTAAATTCGTCATAGACGGTTTGCAGTTGCGTGCGTAGAAACTGCACGGCATAACGCTTACGCGCCAGCAGGGTATTGACCCCCACTCCGCTATCCTGCGCCATCTGCTTAAAGCTATGCCCTTCCAGCTCATGAGCGATGAACACCTCGCGCTGCGCGCTGGGTAGTTGTTCCAGCGCGGCATACACCTGCTGTAACAGTACCTGGCGCGCATAGGCCGCTTCGGGTCCATCATCGCTGGGCAGCACCTGCTCCAACCAGCTTTCGTCGTCGGCGTCCCCCATGTCCAGCGACAACGCCACTTCCCTTTTCTTACGAAACCGATCGGTGATGCGATTACGCGCCACGCGAAACAGCCATGCCCCGACCTGCTCAATCGCCACCGGCAAGCGATAAGCCTCGATAAACTCGAAAAACACGTCTTGCAGAATATCCTCGGCTTCATTCGCATCCGGCACGCGGCTGCGAATGAAACGCTTCAGGCGCCCGGTTTCAAGTTCGATCGTGGCGCTGATCTGCAGGTCTTGTTCAGCCATGGTGGCAATTGTCGATTCCATAAAGATGAAGACGATTCACAACGCTAAATATTGTATTGCTCGACGAATTCAATCCGCAGTCGTTACTCGATCCCCAGCATGCCGCCTTCGGCATAACGCGCGCCACACACCCGCAGCGGATCAAACAGGCGATCAAGCTCGGCGATTTCGGCGGCGGACAGTGCAAGCGCCACCGCGCTAGCATTTTGCTCCAGATAAGGAATACGTCGCGTACCGGGAATCGGCACCACATGGGGATGCTTGGCCAATAGCCAGGCCAAGGCCACTTGCGCATTACTTAAGCCGCGCGCGCTGGCAAAGACCCGCAATTCGTCGACCAACTGACGATTGGCGGCTTGCGCCACGCCTTGAAACCGTGGATTGTGCTTACGGAAATCACCCTCAGGCAACGTGGAGCCATCCACCGTTCCGGTCAGAAACGCTCGTCCCAGCGGGCTATAGGCGACCAGGTTGGCACCCAGCTCGGCGCAGGCGGCCAACACCCCTTGCTCCGGCGCGCGCGACCAGAGGGAATACTCACTTTGTACCGCCGCTACCGGGTGGATGGCATGCGCCGCGCGCAAAGTTTGCGCCGACACCTCGGACAAACCGATATGCCGCACTTTGCCGGCCTGGACCAAATCCGCCAGCGCCAGCATCATCTCTTCAATCGGCACTTCAGGGTTACGCCGGTGGCAATAGTAGAGGTCGATACACTCCACGCCCAACCGCCGCAACGAGGCGTCGCAGGCTGTTTTGATATATGCGGGGCTATTGTCGATATGGCGCTCGCTACTGCCCGCCTGACGCACGATGCCAAACTTGCTGGCGATCACCACGCGCTCGCGGCGTTCGGCTCCGCCCTGCTTGATCCATTGCCCGAGCAAGGTCTCGTTGTGTCCCAGACCGTAGGTATCGGCGCTATCGAGAAAATTGATTCCCAGCTCCAACGCTCGGTTCAATAGCGCCAGCGATTGAGTGTCGTCACTCGCGCCATAAAACTCACTCATCCCCATGCAGCCCAAGCCAATGGCTGAAATTTTTACCTTGGTTCGCCCCAATTCGCGGTATTGCATGATCAACTCCTTTTAAGCGGTAGGGCTAGACTACACCGTTGAGCAGGCCGCGATAATCCACATTATTCTTGATGAGTTAGTGAGCTATACTCATCAATATGAGTATCCCCAATCTAGCTGATCTACAAGTTTTCGCCGCCGTGGCGCGCCTGGGCAGTTTTCGCCGGGCAGCAATAGAACTGAATGTAACCCCCTCGGCGTTAAGCCACACGCTACGCGCGCTGGAAACCCGCCTGGGACTGCGTCTGTTAAATCGCACCACGCGCAGTGTGGCCACCACCGAGGCGGGGGAGCGCCTGCTGGCGCGCCTGGCGCCGGCACTACAGGAGATTCAGGGCGCGCTCGATGAGGTGAATGCCTTGCGCGCGTCGCCGGTCGGCTCGCTACGCATCAACGCTTCGCGTTCCGCCGCCGATCTGGTGCTGCTGCCGCTGATCACACGCTTTCTCGCCTTGAATCCGGGGATGAAGGTCGATCTGGTGACCGATGATGCGCTAGTGGATATTGTCGCTACCGGCTGTGACGCTGGCGTGCGCTTTGGCGAAAGTTTGCAAGCCGACATGGTCGCGCTGGCGCTGGGGCCGACGCAGCGCATGATCGTGGTCGCCGCCCCGGCGTATCTCGCCGCGCGCGGCACACCGCAAAACCCGCGCGAACTGAGTCGGCACACCTGTATTTGCCGTCAATTCCCCAGCGGTAAATCCTATCGTTGGGAGTTTTCTCGCGGGGATCAACGCTTGGACATTGATGTGGAAGGCGCGCTCACGCTGCATGATTCAGCCTTGATGCTACGCGCAGCCGAAGATGGACTGGGCTTGGCCTATGTATTCGAACAACAGGCGGGCCCGGGGCTGGCGAGCGGTAAACTGACAGCATTACTGGAAGACTGGTGCCCGCGTATCCCAGGATTTTATCTTTACTACCCGAGCCGTAAATTAATGCCGATCGGACTGAAGCGCTTTGTCGCCATGCTGCGCGACACCGCTCAATCCGGCGTGTAGCGATGCCCCATTCGTTCAGCCTTGGTTTTGAGATAAGCCCGATTTTCCGGTCTGACCGCGGGCCGCAAGGGTATTCGCTCGGCGATGTGGATGCCGCACAGGGTCAGCGCCTGATATTTTTCAGGATTATTCGTCAGCAGACGAATCGAGTTCAACCCCCGATCGAGCAAGATGGCCGCGGCCATGCCGTAATCGCGATCATCCGCCGGCAAACCCAGTTGCAGATTCGCTTCCACCGTATCCAAACCCTGGTCTTGCAAAGCATAGGCCCGAATCTTGTTCAAAAGCCCGATCCCCCGCCCTTCCTGACGTAGATAAATCAGCAGACCAATCTGCTCTTGCGACATCAGGGTCAAGGCCGCCGCCAGTTGCTCACCACAATCACAGCGCAGCGAGTGCAAACTCTCACCGGTCAGACATTCGGAATGCACGCGCACCAACGGCGCATCGACCGTCTCCGGCTGCCCGGTTTCCAGGCAATAGCCCTCTTCGCCGGTCGTACTGAGATAACCGTGCAAGATGTACGGTCCCCAGGCCGTTGGCAACTGACAACAGGAGACATGACGAATCACGGGCAAATTCATCCTTGTCCCTCGTCCGCCGCGCGGTTCCAATGGGTTTTATGCCCGAACAACAGGTGATTATCGGTGAACTTAAGTTGTTGCAACTCAAGACTCCAGATATCCGTGGTCTTCAATTTCGCCAGCGGATGCCGTCGGGTATAGACCCCCAGCGCCTCATAGCGCGCCAAGTCCTCCAGCCGGGTTGCGAGCGCGGAAAATTGAATGCCGCGAATATCCCGTAGATGCTTAGGCTGACCGCTGATAGTGCCACTGATTAACCCCGCGCCAAGCATGGCCGCGCCATGGCGCGTGTCACAGGAAGACAGGATGATCAAGCGAGCCGCGGGCGCGTCAAAGGCATAAAAACAATTCGCGCTCCAAAGCCCTTCAGCATCGAGCGTAGCCAGACTAAGCACATGGTTGTTCTCGATAAACTCAATCATGGGGACCGGAAAAGCTTGCATACTTGGCTGACTTTCTTTATCGAGTAGGAGGCGGAATGACTTCCGCCGTCCTCTCTCACCACCGTACGTACGGTTCCGTATACGGCGGTTCATTGAACACACTGGAAGCGCTGCCGGGTATCCAGCAGCGAAACCAAACCCAGC